>Ga0208644_1001303_pt1 | contig 21003 bp, 43 predicted proteins | sample VirMetDEL_Nov_18_FD_184517 | JGI IMG/M metagenome (GOLD analysis project Ga0208644, IMG submission 184517) | Aqueous microbial communities from the Delaware River and Bay under freshwater to marine salinity gradient to study organic matter... | ecosystem: Environmental > Aquatic > Marine >...
TAAACTGCGGTAGTTCTCATATCGTCCATTTTTTTAATAGACTCCGCCATACATGCCTTTCTAGACGAATAATAGACCTGTGGGGATGGTGTCATTGGAATACAGCCCTCTTGACCCATAAAGTCCATGTGGCATAGCATTACAATCATTATAAAAGTTTCCATGTATCAAATTAATATAACACGCTTTAGTGACAGATAAAACTAGTTTTGGTATAATGATAACCAATTTTCATCCTTTGGGTTTAAATTAATCATCATAGTTCAAAAGCAGGTCCTGTTTACCAGTCCCTGCTTTTTTACTGTTTAACGCTTCTAAAATTTTTGGTTTCAATATCGATCGTTTCGTTGGATCGGGATGATCAGGTACCGATAAAATATATTGGATAGACATCGCCTTCAGCTGTTTCAAAGTATAAGTTTTTTGTTTCATACCAAAATAGTTTCTATCCTATTCTTTGCAATATCAAAATAGTTTTTATCTAATTCTATACCAATAAAATTTCTGTTTAAATTTTTAGCAGCTACACCTGTAGATCCAGAACCCATTGTAAAATCTAATACAGTATCGTTTTCATTGGTGTAAGTTTTTATTAAATACTCACATAATTCTATTGGTTTTTGTGTAGGATGTAATCCTGATTTATCTTTAGATAAATTATTCATTATTTTAATATGTTCTAATAAAACTTTCGGATAACCAATATTAGTTGTGTTTCTATTATCTATTACTTTTGCAATACCTTTAGTTTTGTCTTGATGAAACAAATTATGATTTTTTTGACTAAATCCTTTTCCTGTATTTTTGATTGTTGGTTGTGGGTTGTAAGTTGGTTGATGTTTATAAAATATACTTATTAATTCAATATTTTTTAAAGGTTGTTTCTTAACTAAAAAAACATTACTTGGTTTTTTTTTATTCCAAACCCAATCATATTTAAACCAATCTAAATTTGATAATCTCAAGTGACTACTGAAAGGCTCTGTACCAAATAAAGCTATTGCACTATTATCTTTTATAATTCTTTTGAGTTCTTTCCACATAGGTTCAAAAGGAATAACTGAATCCCATTTACAAGCTGTCGTTCCATAAGGCGGGTCAGTAAGTATTAGATCAATAGATTTATCAGGTAGTGTTGGTAACACCTTTAGACAATCGTCATTAAATAGTTGCATTAAGCTATTTTATAATCCGACTTATTTTTTAAACTAGTAGGCAAGCTAAGACCGATCATATATTGATGAGCCAGATCTAGTCCATCTCTCCAATCTTCTCTAAATCCATCCGATGTTATGACCAATGCTTTAGGCGCAATGTTGTTAGCTATGATCAATGCTGCGGTCACGAATTTATCGTAAGGCAGTTCTCTCGTCTTACAAAATTGAAAAGAATAACCATTTTTCTTTTCGTACTCTTCTCTTGGTAATGGTTTTATTTTAGATAATAAAAAAGTCTCGCAATCTTTATTAAACTTTCTTTTACCATTGAATATAATTTCTGAATCATCAATGAGTAATTTATCCTCTTGACCTGTAGTTCCAAGAATTGTCTTTCCTTCTTTAGATCTACAAAGTCTTCCGACAAATTTAGTGATCTCAGACCACTCTCTGTCATCAAAGTTTCTATACTGTTTCCAGTAGTGTGTGTACCCCATGTTAGTTTCCTCCTTTGTTTGTTTGTTTAAATACTAAATTTACAAATTTACTCAACCATTTTTTTTGGGTTTCATCTACTTCTCCCCAATATAAAAGAGTCTCTGCGTCCACTTCCTCTAAATTATTTTTGTAAATAAAGTTTGTATATATAGTCGATAGTTTATTCATGCTTACCATTATTTTCCTCCTTTGTTTTGTTTGGCTAATGCCAACTCCCTATAAGTTGGCACCGCTTTCCATTTATTTAATTTATTTTGTTCTTTGTCTAACCACTCCATGTGATATTGCAAAGCCTTGTTAAAAATCTTAGTTAACTTTTCTAAGGTAATCTCTCCCCACAATTGAACATCGAAAAATTCTCTTCCTTTGCTTTTCCAATCTCCTACTTGAGGAAGGTTCCATTTGTCGCCTAAGATATTAATTTCTTCTTGAGTGTACTTGAATGCATCGCTGTTAAAAAAATCTACTGTAGCTGCAGTAGGTTTTTCTGTTTGTATAAAAGCAATTTTATTTTTAAGGTGTCTGACCAAAAGTTCTTTTCCTTCTGGACTTCTTTCATAAGGTCTTAAACCAGCACCAGCACACACACCATTTCTAAAACCTCTTCCAATAGTAAAACCATGATCATACATAACACCGTTTTCTATTTCTTGTTTTGCTTCACAGTATCCGCATGTTCCGATGTCCGAGAGTAATGCTCTCTCCATCATTTTCTTTTTGTACTCTTGTGTATCTTGAACAGGTCTTTTACCAAATTTGATATTTTCTTTATTCCATTTTTTTAAAGTAGAATAAATAGTGTCTGATAAATTTTGCCAAACTTGAGTTTTGTATCTATTTAAAACAGGCACCTCTTGGATACTTACAGAAGAATAGATATCTGAATCGTAATAAAAATTACCATACATCATTCCTCTATAAAATTTTTTTAATTTTTTGTACTCACCATTGTAAATAATATTTTCTGATTTACACTGTTTAAACAATTGATACAATTTGATATTTAATTTTTTAACACTACTTAAATATCTTATTTGAATTTCTAAAGGTTTTGCACCTACTGTTTTTAACATTAATAGCCTACCTCCTGCTGATATTCTTTTTGTTTAGCTATTGGAAGTAACTTGTAAATATACTCTCTAGGGATACTGTCCATGTTGTCCATGATAGCGTACAGCCCTTTGAAATCGTTTGCTTCAATCAAAGCTGCTGCAAACCTGAAACTATCAAAATCCATACCAGAGGATCCAACATCGTTCCAAGCAACATCAAAAAGTTTTTTTGCTATTTTGTTTTTGTATTCACTTTTTATTTTCATTTTTTCTCCTTTGTTCATGACTATTTATCCCATAAAATCTTATAAATGACAATAGTTAAAATACCCTTATTTTTCAACACTTTTAGACGCAATTAACTACAGCTGAGGTCTTATTGCCTCAATTTCGAACCCCAGTTGTTTAATGATTCGAATATTATCTTTATCCAATGTTTTAGTATTAGTAAGCATAGAAAATTTTTTTGCGTACTCGCATACTGGATAAATCCTTTCTACCCCATAAACATTTTTGACTTCGACTTTAATTGTTTTCATTATTTTATTCCTTTCTTAAATAATTTTCCCATAAATAATTGTTTATTTGTGACCATAAAAGTTCTGTATCGTTTATCTTTTGTACTTTTTCATAAACTTCATATGGCAATTTTTCCATGTTAGGAATATTATTATATTGATTTAATATTTGTTTTTGTTTTTTTGTTAACTCACGCATTATTGTACTCCTTTCTTTAAATTTGAAATTAATTTTTTTGTTTCTTGTAATTGCTGATCACTTAAACAATTTAAAATAAATTTCATTACCGTAAATTGATCATCACAATTTGGGATGTCTCTGTATGCTACATCCAATTTGTTGATCGCAATTGTTTTAGTTCTTTCGTCCATGTTATGCTCCTTTGTTGTTAATAATTTTTAATTTAGTGATTTGATTTACTTTGTATGGAACCACACTCAATCTATCTAAATATTCATTGATGTATTGTCTTTTTACTAATGCTTGAACAGTAGCTACATCATATGGATCTTTAAATGCATCCAAAACTTTTTGAGAAGATCCAAAATAAATAAATCTGTTGTTGTCCTTGTCTTTAAATTTAAAAGCAAAAGAAATTCCCCAATCATTTTCAAAACAAGATCTACGCAATAAAGTTAATTCTACAGTAATTTGTTGACCAACTTCTCCAACATAATTTCTTGCATCACAATCCATTTTTAATTCATCAAATTTAATTTTTTCTAAATAATTAAAATGAGATTTAATGTGTGCGTCTTGTTGCTTAGGATATTCAACCCATCTGCTTTTTGTTCTGTGCCAAATACTTACAGGAACTTCTTCTCCCACCATTTCGTTAGCTTTCAATTGTGCTGTTTCTAAGTCTAAAGATAAATTTTGAATAAAATCATTACCTTTATTTAAGATCCAGTACACATCATCAGCACCTTTGGAAATGTGATAGCCTTCAAAAGTTTTATTAATCATAATTGTTCCTTTATTAAATATTTATCAATTAACAATTTATAATTTTTAATAGATAAACCAGATTGTTTTTTATTATAAATACTTGGTTCAAGATTTTCATATTTTAATAAATCTGATCTAGGTATTATAATTCCGTTTTTTGATAAACTTGTTTCAAATAATCTTTTACTAATTTGATCTTTGGTAATTACAAAACCTTTGTAATTTATTTTTTTAGTAATCATAATCGTTCATTTGTTTATTTGGATCAAAAGAAGCATCTCTTTCAATCCCCAATCCAAATACACCTTTGAATTCTTTTAATTCATCCAAAGAAACATATCCGAATTCTTTTTCTTGTAAGCAGCACAATCCAAAAGCTACATTAGTTTCTGGATTTAATTCTGATAAATACCAGGTACCAATTCCTGTAGGGTTAAATAGTTTAACAACTGCTTTAAAACTTTTAGTGTTATCTTGGACTTTGTAATTTTCTACAAGTTTTTTGTATTGGCTATCTAAAAGCAATTTTTGTTTTTTCATATTATTGAACCCCCTTTTCTTTTTTATATTGTTTATACATGTCATTAATTATTTTCATTTTCACATCCAAAACAAAAGCTAACTGTTTATTGTCCTTAAACAACTGCGGTTTAGCTGTCGCTAAAGCTATTAAATCTACAATGTTTAATTTGTTTTTCATTTTCTCTCCTTGGTTTTTGTTTTTTATTTTTTTCATACTTATTTATCCCATAATATCTTATACAATGCAAGCATTAAAAAATGGCTTAAAACAAGGCTTTTTGATCCATGATCCGTGTTCCGTGGTCAATTTTTATCGAATCCTTGTTCATCAAACGACTCAACTGAATAATTAATTAATTTCATAATTACTCTGTCAGAGTATTTAAATTTAGTTTTCAATTTACTAATTGCATATTGTCTACACTCTTTTGGACTTGCACAGTCCCATGAATTAAAAAAATATGCTTTCGTTGGATTGGTTACTGCATCTCTTAATATTTTTAAGTAATGATACATAGCTGGATTGTTTTTCATTATTTATTTCTCCTTTTGGTTTTTAATATACCATTCACTGACTTGATAATTTTTTGAATTACAGTCTCTACAAAAAATATCCATTTCGTCCATGATAGGTAGTTTATAAATATTAGAAGATAGACAGTTGTCGCATAACCAACCTGTCGTATCTTCCCAATTTTTGATAACTTCTTTATTCAAGTGTTTCTCCTCCTCTCGTTAATGTGAAATTAGTAATAGGATTAAATATAAACCATTTACCTGATTTAACTTTTCTCCATAAATTGTTGTAAGAAAATTTAGTTAAGATAATGTTATCCAAATTATCTTTATGTGCCAGCAACAGTCTTTCTAAACTGTAGCCATATTGATTTTCTTCTTCTGTATTATTTCCTCTAAATCTACCTACTACTAAATATTGAGAATTAGAATTTATTTCAGAAACTAATTTATCTAGTTTTGGATTAGTTACAGTGTACATTATTCTTTTACCTCGCTTTCCGCCCAAGTATTACCATTAGCAATACACTTGGTACCCTCAACACCTGTTAAAGCATAAACTTTACCAGATTCTGGTTCATCTTTATTAATTAATTTTTTCCACCCTATGTCTTGGCAAAGATAATTAATTCCATCTACTGAAACTATATCTCCAACACTCATAGAAGTGTGATTGCATTTTATTTCTTTATTTTTCATGGCTTCTTGAAATTCTTTACCAGAAACAAGTTTGTTGTTTACAAAACAAACTTTGTTAGAAGTGTTTGCTCCTGATAAAGGATTTAAGTAATCATCATTAAAGATATTAAAAACTGTTTCTTGATCTTCGTTATCTTTAATAACACCCTCAAAAACTTTAATGTGAGTCTCACTAAAGTTGTTTGAATAATTACCAATAGAAATAAATTTCTTTTGATAATACACAGTTATGTTTTTCATTTATGCTACCTCCATTTTTTTTATTGTTATTGGTTTAATGCCTTTAAAGTCTTTTCTAATATTAACCTGATAATGAGAAGGGCTCTCATAAGCAGTTTGTAGTAACTCCTTAGCGTACAGTTTCCAACAAGTGGATGGTGTTTCTTTTTTGACTTGGATCCATCCACTGCTATTCATTTCATATGACTCGCAGCTGAATGGTTTAAATAGGCCTTCGTTGTTTTTCATTATGCAGCCTCCTTGTTTTTGATTTCAAATAAATATCCGCTTCCTCCAAAAGGAAATTTAGCTTTTTCATTAACAAATGCGTTCAGCACACTTTGCCAACCATTATTTTTGAAAAAGATTTCTTTTAGTTGATTGATAAAAGTAACATAACCAACTTCCTTACCATTCACTATGTATGACAACTCCCAATATTTTTCGTTTAGTCCTTTTAAAATAGTGTATGCTCTGTCGTCTTGAATAAAAAGATATTTTGTTTGAGGAATATCTTCTCTCCAATTAGTGATGTCGTAGTAATCTGTCATTCCATCAAACTTGCCATATACAAATTGTTTAGAAAAATTTCTTAATTCTTGTAAGGCATCGTCAGATCCAGCTGTCACTACTACATCTACACTGTTGCCACCCGCAAACGATTGACTGCTTGCGGTGGCTTTCATTCCAAGTTTTTTTGCTTTTTGTTTTAACAATTTAGCAACTTGTGCGTATTTAGATAATGGTTTTTTCATTATGCCACCTCCAACATTGACATTGGTACTCTGTAAATTCTTCCAGACAAATCAACTAAACATTTTGATTGCATAATTTTTGTAATTACACCCAATGTTTTTTTAGTTTTTTGTACTACATTTACTTTCATTCCAACTTTCAATGTAGACTTAAGTTTACTTTGAATTATGTCCTTAATTAAATCTTTAGTTAGATTTAACTCTTCAACATCCATATTAAATAAATATTGATTAAACATTTTCATTTTTTCACCTTCGTTCATCGTTTTCTCCTTTGTTAAGTTTTTAGAGGACAGTTCAAAAAAACCGTCCCCTTTATTTTCAAACCCAATTTTTTCTAAAAGGTTCATATTTTTATTTCTTCTTTCCATCCACCAGATGCATCGCCGTATCCAAGTGAATTAAACTTTTCTACAAACTTATTATTAATTTTTACTAATTGATTGTAAAAAGTTTTTTCTTGTTTAGTGGTTGGATCTATTTGTTCTAGATCCGTATTGATTAAATCAATCACCCTTGAAATAGCTGCACTCTTAGGAGTGTGCCCATTATCAAATAAGTATTGAACATTCTCATTCATAGTAGTCCTCTATAGTTGTTGGAGCCTTTACATTTAACATGTAAACAACTCCAGTTAGTTTAAGTATTGAGTAATTTACTTTGTAACCAAACACATAAAGGAGCATTGTTAGAGCCCCTAGGTAGAAAGGTAAAAAAATTAAAAAACTCATATAAGATATATCCCATAGAATTAGATATTATACAAGCATTATTTTACCGCATAAAATAAGGGTTTTTTGACTTATTTTTTTAAATTTGACAAATAATTTGATGATTCTATGAATCTTTTTATGAAAATTAAATTTTATTCTGGAAGTGATTCGATGGATATCTCATTCGCAATTAACATGTACAAACTTCTGTTGGAAAAAACTTTGGATGAAAAAGAAAAAAAATTTTATGTAGATGAAATTAACAAATTAAAAAAATTAATTAATTAATTATTTTTTTTATCATTATCAATTATTAATTTAATAACATTATTACTTATAAGCGGTTTTACTTTATCTCCTGTTTCTAAATAATTATAAAAAATATCTTCTTCTAAAACAGAATAAATATAACTTTTTATTTTTTCATATATCTCTGGTGGAGAAGTTAATTTTACATGATCAATTAATAATACAATTAATATTCGTTGAGCCCATGTATCATCTAATCGTAAATATTTAAATTTACCCAGAGCATATTCAGAAAATTCTTCAAACGCCGTAGTCCAACTGTTGTAAAATTTTACTAATTCTTCTTTTTCTTTTTCCTTTTCTTTATCGATATCGCTTTTATCTGTCATTTTTTCTTAGGTTTAAATTCTATAATCTTACATTTAATTCTTTCAATATTATTTCTTATTAATTTTCTTTGTTCTTTATTTTTAGCACCTCGGTACACTTTATAATTTTCTCTGTATCTTAACCATTCTTTTTGTGCTGGAGTAAATTTTATAACTTGTTTCATGTATAGATGTAAATATCTATTTCTTACCATCAAATGATCTAGCCCAGCCATGAAACAAACATTTTCAAAATCTTCTCCCGCTTCTATAAACCAACGATGAGCCTCTTGTTTTCTATAACTTTCGCTTTTACTGGATGCAAGATTTAAACAATCTTCAAAAGCAGTTATGACTACCGCTTTCCATAATCTTTCTTCAGAACACGTATGTTCTTTTAAAAATTCAGTAGCAAGTCTAATGCCCATAGTTTTTAATAAGTCTTGAGAGTACATCTTTATAATATTTTATTATTTTAGGGTGCTGCTTGTTCCTTAAAACGTACTCATAGTCATCATGAACATAGTTAATGAATTGCATCTTCTCTATTCCTGATAAGTGTTGAATCGTGCTTTCATCGAAAGTTTCTGGTAAATCGTCTTCAATCATAATGACTATACCCGCAGCGTACATGGATGAAAGGGGAAAGAAAAAGCTACGGGTATAATCATTTTATGATTCTCAGTCCTTGTTTCTGCGCTTGAGGTTTTCGGTTTTTCAACCAATTATATTCAACCAGATCTTCGAACTGACGAATATTCTTAAGCCCGTAATTATTTCCATTCCACAATTGAAACAACAGATGCACTACCTTATCATACAACTTTTTATTGTTGGTAAGATTAGCTAATGCTCGTAATGAACTTTCTAGTTCATTAACTTGTATTTCCGTTTCTTTTTTAACAGCCATAAAATTTAAACAATTAAATTAAATTTGTATGATCCGTTGTCCGTGGGTGGTGGTTAGTGATTGATAAGTAGTTTAACCTCTACTTTTCATTTAGGCTTTAAGAATACGCTCTTCCTTTGTACTGGTGGATTTACCTGTGTCAATAGCTTATATACACATTGTCCAGGGTTTTTTGGGTCTGGAGCCAGGCCGTATTTGATACCTAAAAGGTCAAATTTACTCAATGATTTTTTCTTGGTCAAGGATGACTTTTTCATTTGTTTCTATCCAAACTCTAGCCCCGCAAGCTAAAGGCTTGTCTGGTCTATATATTAATTTTGATTTACCTAATATTTCTACTTCATTCGCATAAACATTAGATTTAGATGTTTTAACAGTTATAACAGGATCTGTTGTATTATTTTTTTTATTAGCACGTATGACGTGTTGGTTTATATGTATTTTCTTTTTCACAAAAAATATAAATTAATCAAATTTACTGTTGTTTTTTTGTTTTTTCATTAACAGCTGGTGTTGTAAATGCATCTGGATACATATCTTTGAGACTTTCATCTAAAGGTTCGTCAAACGCTTTTATAAAAGAACGATCCGCCTCGTCCCATATCTCTTTGATCAACTCCTGATGTGTTTTATTTTTTGGGTGTTGTGTCATATATTCCTGCTTTGTATTTATCTGGTAATTTTTCATAATTTGTTTTTATGTCTTTTAATACCTCGTCTGTTAATAATGTATCCGCATCTACCATTCTGTTGGTACTAAGCATTCTTCCTAAATTACGCATTAGTAAAACTGGTCGATCTGCTGTCACATAATAAACTTTTGGCGTATATCCAAATTTTTCCGCTCTTTCAATTAAAGCATTTAATTTTGCTGGTTCTCGTCCAGTGGTAGGGTAGACAATGTTATCTCCTCTAGAAGCAGCTAGTTTCATAATCCTAGCGTTAATATCACTACTTTCTTTATGGACTCCTGATGCATTGTATCCATTTTCAAATTCAGCAATAGTTTTTTTAACTTCATCAGAATCCGCTAAAATAGATCCAGTTTCTTTTAATAATCTATCTACTACAGAACTTGATTTTCCTGCTGAGGAAGGTCCCATTACTATAAACATTTCTCTGTTTTTTACTGGAGCGCCTTCTCCGTAATATTTTTTAAGATATTGTTTCCAGCCTATTGTATCTCCAGCAAATTTTCTTTTATCCCAATAATCAGCTGTTCCATATCCTTCTACCGCAGAAGTATTGTTGTACGCCTTTTTACTTCTTTCTATTTGATTTTGTATGATTGGATTATTTTTAAATTTTTCATATTGCTCTAAAGAGGCTCCAGTGTCTGATATATTAAATATTTCTTTAGCTAAATTCAGTTCTTGGTTTCGTACTTCTTCACTTGGGTATTCAAATTTAACTGGTGCGGCTGGCGCTTCTGCTTTCATTTTATTCCACAATCCTGTTGCCATCATATCTTTGGCTGAATTAAATCCAAGTTGTACATCCATATTATCAAAATCAGTTTCTCCTTGTTCATTTGTCAAATAAACTTGATAATCATACATACCATTCATTTTTGGAAGTTCTGTCATTTTTTCTAATTCACCCACTTTTTTATCTCCTAAATATGCTTCTGTGATATTTTTATCTTTTTTAGATTTTTTATATGTAAGTTGAGATAGCATTTCATCTCTACTAGTAGGAGCAGTTATTTCTTTCTTTTGTTTTGTTAAAATAGATGTGTCTACAGATTTAGCTGGAGGTGTTTGTAAAATTTGTTTTTCTGGAGTTTGTGCAGGAAACGATTCTGTTTTAGTTTTGTCCGCTTCACTTAAAACTGGTGTTTCTAATTTAGTTTCTTCTTTAGGAGGAATTGGTGTTACTAAAGGTTTAGGTGCCGCCTCTTGTCTTTTCTTTTCTATTTCAGCTGCATCTGGTCCTAATACCATTCCTGATGGAGTATCTTTAAATAAAAATTGTCTTACTTCAGGAGAAGCGAAAAACATTCCTTGATCGTCTGGGCTAACCTCTGTTTCCATAACTTCTTTTTTAGTTGTTCCCTGATCCGTGGTCACTGGTTTAGATTCAATCATACTTCTTAATACATCTGGATTAATTAAATCTTTAGTTGGCCCCATGAATACGCTTTTTAAAGCCTCTTCTATTACCTGTGGATTTTGTTGCATTTCTTTTTGCATTTGTTGAGCGGTTAAGGCTCCGCCAGCAAGTAGTCCTGATCCTACAAGTAATTCGTATAATGCTGGTATTCCAGCTGCAACTGGTATTGGCATAATCATATATTATACCTCAAATATAAAAATGTGGCAATTGGATTAATATCCTATAAATTTATATAGGATTGTCCTATGGGATTTTAAAGAAAATAATTTAATTTTATGGGTTGACTTATTTTAATTCCATATATACATCTACAGTTAATATGATGAAAAAAATAAACTCAGAGGCTTGGAAAAAATTTGACGAATCAGTTCGTGAAATTTTATATTCCGTTCCTCTGGTTACATATAAAGGTGAACCAATTACTGATGGCGACTCACAGTTTAAAGAAGCAGTTAGTAAATTGATTGCCTTACCTTTATCAACTCAAGATACTGAAATTACATTATTTGACGAAAGTACAGCAACTTCGCTTGTCTATGATGAATTGCATTGTCATGAGGAAAACCAACAATCCGAATCAGACGAAATGCTAATGTCTGATTTAGAAAACTATAAATTAGGAGGAAAATATGCATAACACAAACAAAGAAATTAAATCGGTTGTATTTGAAACAAAAAATTACAACCAATTTAAAAAAGTAAGAGGCAATCGAGATGTAGATCAATCTCATGTCGAACGCCTTAAACGAAATATAGCGGATAGAAAATTAGATATCCCTATTATCGTCAATAAAAGAGATATGTCTCTTATGGACGGACAGCATCGGCTGGAGGCGTACCGACAATTAGGATTACCTATTAAATTTATATTAGGTGATTTTGAAGATCATTTAGATGTTGCAAGAATTAATGCAAATCAAAAAAGATGGTCTCTTAATAACTACGCCAGCTTTCATAATAAAAGAGGTAAGCAAGATTACGGTATTGCTATACATATTTCTGAAAAATATGAAGTTACTATTGAAGCCGCTATTCTAATGTTGCTTCAAAAAAGTGCTATGTATAAAAACATTGCTAGTGATTTTATGTTAGGTAATTTTAAAATACCGTCTGGTAATTTAAAAAAAGCGCATGATTTAGGTGAAAGGATGCTTATAGCAAAGCAATATATCCCTAATTACAAACGTGCTTTTATATCAGCTTTTATTATGACTAACAAACACCCAGATTTTAATTGGGATCGTTTTAAATCTTCTTTAAAAGTTAATGGCATGAAACTTATGTCAGCGACTAATAGAGAAAGTTATTTACAATGGTTTGAACATATTTATAACTCTGGTTTAAAAGGTGATAAATATAAAAAAATAAAATTAATTCAGTGGGTCAAGGATCGTGGGTATAACGAAACCGATCAATTGGATCAATAAGAAAGGAAAAGGAGTATGGATATAAGTAAGTGGAAATCAGTAGCTGTTGGATCCAGCAGCTACTATATCCTACAGGCACTTTGCAAACATGGTTATCGTAAACCTGGTGCTATGATTGATAAAATGGTTGATCAGGAAGTTGCAAAAGTTGCTAAAAAAGAAGGAGTTCCTCATGATAAAATGAGAGAACAAATGCTAAAAGAAGGCAGGGAGATGAAGAAGTGAGTAACTGGGCTACTTCGGTAGCCCATTCTTCAAAAAAATATGATGAATAAATTAAAAAGAAAAAAGTTTTCTATGGAAGATGTAAAAGCTGCGCATGCACTTAAACCATACTTACCAGTAGAAAAGTTTATTAAACAATTTGCTTTTTTAAATTTAAAAATATCTCAAGGATGGGATATGAATAAGGTAGTGAAACATGTGGAAACTATCACAGCAGATGTTAAATAAGTTTTTAACTTATCAAAATAAAAAATCAGTAAATTGTCATGTCTGTGATGGTCAAGGATGGATTACTATGATAGTGTCAAAAGTACCTTTAAAGACTGTCACAGATTCTTGTAGACAGTGCAATTCAGATAAAATTCCAAATCCTAATTATAGGACTAAAAAATTTACGTAGCTACAGAAAGTGCATCATCTGCACTATCTAAACTTTTATATTCAAATCCAGCTTCTTCTTGATCTAATTTAATCAACTGCCTTCTGCAGTGTTTTATTTTTTCTTGGATGATATTCATATCTGGAGTTATTCTTCCATTTTCTAAATATGAAATATTCCACTGAGACTCAAGTCTCATTTTTTCCGCTAGGATCTGTTGCGAGCTTTTCATCATTTTGCTCTATCTCCTCGTAGGTTATAAACAATCGATCTCCACGATTGCTATTTTCTTTTCCTTTAATTTCGCCATTCTTAATTTTTTCGACAAAATTAAAACCTGCTTCGTTTTCGTCTTTTCCCCAGGTTATCCCATCGTAATATAAATTTTTATATCTAACCTGATATCTATATGCTTTTATCATAATATCTTAGCATTTATTTGTTTGTAATACAACAATTTATGCTTTTATCTTAAAGTCTTTACCATCTGCTGTACGGTATAGTAACCAAGATTGTTTACCATCCCAATAATACCCCTGAAGGTCATTTTTTTGATTTGATTTGATTTTCTTTGAATTTAACATTTTTTTTATACTCATTTTGTATCTCCTTAGCTTGTTTAAAAAACCAGTTCCAATAACTATTCTTTCTTTTCTTTTGCCTCACCCCAACTCCGTCCTATTGCTACATCTACTTTAAAAGGTACTTTTAAGCCTTCTATGCAATTTTCCATTAAATCAGATATCTTTTTAATATCTTCTTGTTCCTCATTTATTGAAAAACATAATTCATCATGGATTTGGAGTAAAGGTCTATAACCAGCTTTATAACAATCAATCATAGCTTGCTTGGATTGATCAGCTGCAGATCCTTGAATTAACCTATTTAATGCTTTATATGTGCCTGCTCGTTTAATGTTATTGCCATAATGAGCCTTAGCTTCTTCATATTTCATTGCTTGGAACATACCAAAAGTGGTAGGCTCCCACATATCAAATCTACATTTACGACCTTTAATTGTTCTTATGAAACCAAATTTACTAGCAGATGCCATTACTTCAGATGCTAATTTTTTAACGAAAGGAACTCTAGCATCGTATCTTTGTAGTAATTGTTCAGCATCGTCTTTAGATATACCTAATTCTCTAGATAATTTATTTTTACCCATTCCATAAAATATACCTAAGTTAATAGTTTTAGCTGCAGATCTTGGTATACCAGCCATTTCAGCTACCAGTTGATGAAAATCAGCCTCTTCGTTTTGGTATGCTTTAATAAATTCATCGGCTCCAGTAAATCCTTGTTCAATAGATGCTGCATAGTGGGCAACGAGCCGTGGTTCTTGTTGCGAGTAATCAAATGACCCCCACTGTCTTCCCTCTTCAGGTAAGAATAAACTTCTAATCTTATCTCCATAATCTTTATTTTTTGCTGGTATCTGCTGTAAGTTCATATTTGAATAACTTAATCTACCAGATACTGTTCCTCCTCCATCCGATCTTAATTGATGAATTTCAGAATGAATTCTTCCTTTAAAAGAATGACGTTCAATAGCATCCAAAAAAGTAGAATGAAATTTATTAACTTCTCTAGCATCTCTAATTAATTTAGCTATCTTATGCTCACAATTCTGTAACCAATTAGAAGTAAAACTTGGTTCTTTTGTTTTTTCTGTTCTAGGATATTCTAGCCCTAAGTGATCAAATACTTTTGCTACTGATCTATTCGCCCAAATATCTACCCCCATTCCAGTAAGATCTTTAATCTCTCTTAATATTTTATTTTCATCACTAATAAATTCTTTTTTTAATATTTTAATTTTATCTAAATCTACCCTTAATCCAGTCATCCTCATTTCAATTAAAATTGGCAGTAGTTCCATTTCTAAATCAAATACATCTTGAAGATTTTCTTTTATAATAATTGGTTTTAAATGCTGCCACAGTTTATAAGTTAATGCTGCGTCTTGTTCTGCGTAATGACCCACAAACCCAGCTGGCATTCTCCATAAATCTTGTTTAGGATCTAAACCCCATTCTTTTGCTTTTTCATTTAAAAATGCTTCTGATTTAATTTCACCTAATAGATCAAATCCTAAAGAATTTAATGCATAAGAATATCTGTTTTCATTAACTACAGCAGCAGCTACCATAGTATCAATAATTTTGCCGTTTATTTCAAATCCATTAATTTTTAACCAACCTACGTCATATTGAGCGTTGTGGAATATCTTAGGGCAAGGTAATTTTAATAAATCTTGTATATACGCAGTGGTAACAGCTAAATCCATATTGCCTCCAGCATCATGTTGTATAGGAAAGTAATATTGTTGACCTGCTGTAGCTATAGCAAATCCAACAATAGCACCATCAAATCTAGGCCATCCAGGTCCCAATGTTTTTATATTAGGATCTTTAGTTTCTAAATCTATAGCTATACAATCAGCGTGTGAAAGATCTGGGTATTCAGATGGACAAACCCAATCTGATTCTTGATAAATAAAATTAAGTTGATGTGTCATATTTTATTATAAGTTATAGTTTCACTTTCTAATGAAGATACTTTAGGTAATAATGTGTTTACAAAAAGAAAATCTAAGACCATTAACTTGGTATTAAAGAAAATTGTATCAATGTCAAATACTTTAAAATTAGAATTAGCCATATAGTTAATATAATGTTCAAACTTAGGAGCACCTTTATTGTTATGATGGACGGGACATTCTAATTGAACAAATTTAGTTTTTTGAAATAATTCTAAAGAACCTTCCATAATTTCTAATTCTGCTCCTTGCACATCCATTTTAATCAAATCATAAATTTGATCGGGTACTATATCTTTTAATGGTTTTACCATAACTGTTTTTTTATTAAATTGAATATTTGAATTTTCTTCATATAAAGAATTTCCCGTTTCTTCTAATTCGTTTTCACTAAAGTTAAATTCTCTTTCTTCTTTTTGTTGACCGACTACTTCTTGATAAAAAATTCCTAATGTTTTTATTTTTTCTTCATATATATTATTAGGATCTATTAAATAATAGTTTGCATCAGGATAAATTAATTTAACTTTACTTGTCCAAGATCCTTTATAACATCCAACATCAATAATATTATTGAATTGTATACCGTTTTCTTTTAATCGTCCGTATAGATTAGTATTAACTTCTATAGGTTTATTCATTCTTTTCTTTTTTCATTATCTATTTTTTACATTACAAAGTATTGTTGCTTTTTGTTTTTCAATTAAAAATATAAATCTCCAAATTCTTTTAATTTTTGATACATCAACTAGCTTAGCTAATTGCCAATTTCTAAGTGAAAAATCTGTTATACAACCCACAATATCTCCTATTGTAGGTCTATTTGATCTCCAAAAATTAATATGATGCTGTTCTGTTATACCATTTAAACAATTAACACCAACTATAGGGAAGGTAAAAACTAAATATGCTTTGTCAGTTAAACACTCAAAAACAGTTGGAAAAAATTTATCTGGATACCCGTAACTATCTATGTCAATTAAATCAAATTTTTTTTTCTCAGATCTTAATTTGTAAATATAATCAAAACTATTACCAGTTGTTTCTTTATCTAAAGATAAGACATTCTTTGATATTGTATTATAATATTTAGATAAGTTTCCTTTGCCAGCAAAAACCTCAAGTATTTTTAAATTATTAAAATTAAATCTTTTTAATTGTTCTATTTTTTCAAATGGATGATGGTAATCATCCATGTTTAAAGATTGATTTTTTCTAATTCTTTTATGTGTTTTTGCGGTATGTCCAATCACCTCATTTCCTCATTTCTTCTATTTCTAGTTCACAATAATGAATTATTTTTTTAAGGTCCTCTATTCCATTTTTGTCTTTATATCTACAAATATATTTAATAACGTTACCTTGAAAAAAAGATAGATTGTTAGCTGTAATAAATTCGTAAGGCTGTATTTTATGTTTTCGGTAATGGTCTCCCCCCTCCTGTCTAGAAGATGGAAATACTTTCTCAAAGTCTGATTTTGTGCTCATAGTTAGTTTTATAGTTATTGTAAAATTTTCCTAGTGGAAAATGATATTTATGATCAGTATTGATCAAATGTAAAGCCTTTTTTGCACGAGTAATTCCTGTGTACCATACTCTTAATTCTTTAACTTTTTCCTCTATATTTTTTCTTTCATAATGAGAAGGCCAATTAGATTTGCTTAAAATTACTACATTATCAGCTTCTCCTCCTTTAACCGCATGAATAGTATCTACAATTATTTTAGATGATTCGTCTAAGTTAACACCAGATTCAGATAAACGAATCAAATATTGTTTCTCCTTATCTTTAAATCTAATCTTAAAAGCCTGTACCCAATGTCCTTTTGGCTCTCTCAATCCAGCCCTCAAGGTTAATTCATCGTAATTAAAAGGTTGATTAGGATGTGCAAATGTCCATGCTTGACTGTCGCTGCTCCTGTAGCCGTGATCAATGTTTTGAATATAATGATACATAATACAAGCCTCTTCCTTAGTAATAGATCCACCAGCCATTAAATGATCCCATGCTTTTATAGCTTGCCACTGCTCTACTTTAAATGATTTGCGACCTTGAACATCCTGAAAATAAATACCCATATCATAAAGATCTTGTTCTACCTCTTCCTTAACCGATCTTATCCTAGAAAGAACCATAAAAGATCCATCTGTAGTAAAATCTACATGTTTTAAACTAGTATAGGTAAGTATATCTCCTTCAGATGCCCTTGGATTAAATTGCTTTTCCTGTCTACGTCCTTTTGCTGGAGCCATTAATAATTGAGAAAAATAATGAACTTTACCAGGTATTCTCCTTGATTGTTTTAATATTTTTACTTTACCTGGAAAATGAATAAAGAAATCAGCATCCGCACCATTCCATTCATAAATAGCTTGATCATCATCTCCCGCTAAATAAATTTTATCTGTGTGGTTAGATAGTTTAATAATTAAGTCCCATTGTAAAGGAGTTAGATCCTGCGCTTCGTCTACCATTAATATTTTTAATTTAGGGCAAACTCCTTCTTGAATGAACTTATCAATCATGTCGGTAAAGTCTAAACGATCTTTCTGTCTAACCCCAGATTGATTCTCAAACATTTTAAAATTTTCATAAGCCGATATAATAGATTGAAACTGCGCCAGTCTTACTTCTTTTCTTTCTTGCATTCTGTATAAATGAGTAGGATCTTGTTTCGTGTTCCGTGCTCTGTCGTACACTCGTAATGACCAATTATTAAATACTTTTTGTTCTTCAAATCCTTTTTGAGCATTTATTTTAATAGTTCCATAATCGCTATGAAACTGGATCATATCTTCTGCTGGATCCAATACAGGAATTTCTGAAAATTGTTTCCTTGCAAAACTATGAATAGTACAAAAATAAGGAAAGTCATCCATGGTATAGTCTGGTAAAGCTAACTTTAATCGTTCTATAGTTTCATTCACTGCTTTATTGGTAAAACTAAAATAAGCTATTTCAGAGGGATGTACTCCATTTCTTATAAACCATCTAATTCTCTTAAGCAGTTGATAAGTTTTTCCAGTTCCAGGAGGACCAAATATCTTAGTGGTCTTGCCATGGAGCTTTTGCTTTATCATGCTTCACCTCTTTCCTTTTATATTCTGGTAACTTAGGCATTGGGCATCTCCAGTGTCTTGTTTGTATATTAGCATGTTTCTTTTTAGGTTCCGCCCCACCCACTTGTAAAAAATTAATACATTCTCTGTTGTTCCAATTACTTCCCATTTTTTTCATAAACCTTTGAAAGGTTTGTATTTTAAATCTCATTTCCGTAGCATCTGCAGCACTTGGATTATCTAGCCAAATATATCCATTATCCACCTGATCAAATTCCTCATGTGTTTCGCTATCTTCAAAAAATTGAACCATTCTAGAATTAAATAAATCATCTTTATCAGCCATGGCATCGTATCCTTCCATGTCTATTTTGTTTTTAATTAAATCATCTTTAAAATCAGACCATGGATCTGGATTTTGTTTAGTTGGTTTTAAGGTTCTCCAAACAATATCAGCTGTTTGTAATTTTTCAGCAAATAGTCTTTGAGCATATAGTTCTTTATTATCTAATTTTATATTAATTCCATTAACAGGTAATACCCAATAAGGTTCAGGGTATACATTATATTTTACCAATCTTCCTACTTCAGGCATAGCCTCATTAGGATTGATACCAAATTTTTTAGTAACACATTTTTTTGCATCGCAGTTCATCTTAGCGATAGAAGAATTACATCTGTAGTTATAATCAGTTTTAGTATGTTGATTGATTAATACATTTAATTCTTTTGGGTCTAACGGGGGCTCACCAACTTTTTTATTTAAGTCTCGTAATTGTTCAGGCCAGTAGTCTGGATCTGGATTAATTTTTTTACAAAGTACGGCACAATTAAACATTGCGTCATTTCTACCCTCTCCCTCTTTTACTTTATTCTTAATAAAGTGCGCTACACAGGGAGGAAAGTTTTTAGTCTCTGGATCCGAAGTTGATTCGGCATTAATATTTCTTAATTGATCTTCTGTTACTTTAAATTTTTCTACATGCTTAAATAATTCTTCTATTGGTATGCTCTTTCCATCATCATACATAGCAGTACGAGTGGATCTTTTACAATTTTGATAAGGTAAATTAACAAAGTTTCCTTTTCTTTTATCTTCCCAAGCCTCTGGTGTTAAATCAACTACATCTTGCGCTGGATAAATATCAGTTGTTTCATCTCTTACTCCAAGGTCACTAGCTATCTCAATTAACTTCTGTCGCATTAAAGAAGCTGGAACAGTATCTTTAGTATGAATGAATAAATGTAATCCATTAGATTTTGACCTATAAGGAACTAATGGATATTTTCTTTCTCTAATAATTTTAATTAATTCTAAATGATTAATATTATATCTATCTACGTCTATAACTCCCCAGCTGCAGTTAGAATCATCTCTAATAGGAACAGTTCCTACATGTCTGGTTCCATCTAAATGCTCTTGCCAATCTTTATCAGTAATAGGCCACTGGTTAATCCAACTTTTATATTCGGATTTACCATTTGGTTTTTTTTGACCAGTAGGTTTAGACTCTCCATAATAGGTGAGTGAACCTTGGAACAGCTTTTGAAACTGTTCCAAGATTTTTAATTGCTCTGACATTAGAAAGGTGTTTTTTCAGTTGCTTCCTCAGTATCGTATTTAACATTAACTTTATCTCCAGAACACGCAAGATAAAAATCATGTGCTGTCTTTAAGATACTTTGATTTGGTACTGCTCCTACATGAGTAATATCCCAACCATACCAAGATCCTAAATTATTTTTTTCAAGTACAGTTTTAAGATTATATACTTGAGTGAAAGGTGCTGGAGTATAAAAACCACCATCTTTCTTTTTAGCTTTTAAAGACATCATCATTGAATTCCATTTCTTAGATTTTTTTCTTTGAGTGGATTTCATACTGATTAATGCTGTTCCTGTAGCGACAGATCCATCTAGAATAGTAATAAAATGCGAAGCTGTTTCTTCCACATAATTACCATTTTCTAATCTATCTTTATTATCATCTGATCTAGTTGTCTTACTCATAATATCAGAATCACTTTCATAAATATTAACAGGAGCATTAGATTTTTTTTGTCCTCTGTCTGCCCATTCAATATATTGAAGTTTATAATAACAAGGAACTACATGAATTCCTTTTACCC
>Ga0208644_1001307_pt1 | contig 20979 bp, 37 predicted proteins | sample VirMetDEL_Nov_18_FD_184517 | JGI IMG/M metagenome (GOLD analysis project Ga0208644, IMG submission 184517) | Aqueous microbial communities from the Delaware River and Bay under freshwater to marine salinity gradient to study organic matter... | ecosystem: Environmental > Aquatic > Marine >...
AATATCGAACAAACAATATTAAAGAACCTACTAACAGAAGAGCCTTACATGCGTAAGGTTCTTCCTTTTATTAAGCCTGAATACTTCCAAGGCGTATACAATCTGCTATTCAAAGAAGTAGCAAAGTTTGTTGCCAAATATAACAAACTACCAACACACGATGCATTCAAGATAGAGATCGATCAGAGTGACAAGTTCAATGACGATCAGTATCAAGCTGCCATGGAAATCCTACCAAATATATTTTCTGCTGAGAAAGCAGATGATAAGTGGTTAGAGGATACTACAGAAAAATGGTGTCAAGATAGAGCGATCCATAACGCTATTATGGAGTCCATCTCTATCATTGACGGTAAGCACAAGAACCTGACCAAGAATGCTTTGCCCGATTTGTTATCAAAGGCATTGGCAGTATCTTTTGACACGAACATTGGTCACGATTACTTGGTAGACGCAGCAAACCGATACGACTTTTATCATGAAGATGAAGATCGTATTCCATTTGATCTTGAATACTTTAACAAGATCACTAAGGGGGGATTGCCAAACAAAACTCTTAATGTGGCATTGGCAGGCACTGGTGTTGGTAAGTCTCTCTTTATGTGTCATGTTGCAGGTTCTGCATTGGCACAAGGACATAATGTTCTATACATCACAATGGAAATGGCAGAGGAACGTATCGCAGAACGCATTGACGCAAATCTATTGGATGTGCCTATTGATCAACTTGAACACCTCTCAAAAGAGATGTTGACCACTAAAGTTCACAATATAGCTGCAAAGACCAATGGTAAGCTTATCATTAAAGAATACCCGACTGGTAGTGCGCATACAGGGCATTTCAGAGCACTTCTAAACGAACTAAAGCTAAAGAAGAACTTTGTGCCAGAGATGATCTTTATTGACTATCTCAACATCTGTGCATCATCTCGTATGAAAGGTATGGGTGGAGCGATCAACTCCTATACATATATTAAAGCAATCGCTGAAGAGTTACGTGGATTGGCTGTAGAGTTTAATGTGCCTATCGTGACTGCAACCCAAACAACTCGTAGTGGATATTCAAACTCTGATGTTGGACTTGAAGATACCTCAGAGTCGTTTGGTCTACCAGCCACAGCAGACTTGATGTTTGCTTTGATTTCAAGTGAAGAACTAGAATCACTTGGTCAGATCATGGTAAAGCAACTTAAGAATAGATATAATGATCCTAGTACCAACAAACGGTTTGTTATTGGCATCGACAGATCACGCATGAAGTTGTCAGATGCAGAAGATGCTGAAGGTGGCTTGGTTGATGATACGCCTACATTTGATAAATCAGATGCAGCAGAACGATTTAAAGATTTTAAGATGGAATAATGGAACACCTAATACATCTAAAATATAGAATAGATAAGGAAAAATATCGTAAGGTGTTTTACGATAATATCCAAATGGGACAATGGCACTGGTCTTGTCCAAAGTATCAGAACCTATATTGGTATCAGTTATTCATTGAAGATAGTCATGTTTTAAAGCCAATCATACAAGAGGTTGAGGCTGATCTGAATATTTTGGGTATGAATAACTTCCCAAGATTTAGTTATCAGTTTCCAAATACCAAACTACCTCACCATAAAGATGAGGACAACCTAGTGTCTATTAATATCAACTTGTTTGATACTGTGCCTATTATTCATCTTGAACATAAACCAATATCATATGAAGCGATATTTGTAAATGTTGGTGGAGTGGAGCATGGCGTGGAACCTGATCCTAATCCAAGACTTATATTAAAGTTTTGTTTACGTCACAACTGGAATACGGTTCTTGATAAACTAAAAGAAAAGGATTTGGTTGTATAATGCTAGAAGACTTTCTCTACCACGTGGATTATCCATTCGATATACATAGATTAGTGTCCGAATATGATTCTTATAAAGCTATGTCTTTTTCAGACCTTAATCCAAATTGGAAGAGAGTTCAAGCATTCAGTCCATACGCAAAAGAACTAGTTGACCATTTTCAACAATATGCAGATGGACGTGTCATGGCAGGGTATTGGGAACAACCTGCGAATACTGAAATCAAACCACATACTGATGGTGTTGCAAAGTGTAGAATAAATGTTCGTCTAGGTTCTGATGACGGTGTATTACACATGGGGGGTTGGGAATGTAGATATATAACCGCTTTATTGAATGTTGGCGAATACGAGCATTGGGTAACAAAAGTAAACCATAAGAGATTAATATTTTCTATAATATTTCAAGATGATGATTATAGAAAAGTACGTGATAAAATCAAAGGAGTGTATATACAATATGGCTAAAGGCAATAAGAAAACTAGTCAAGGACGTAAGAATATTTCTACGGCATCAATGAATAAATCCAAAAAACGCAGCTTCAAAAAGTATCGGGGGCAAGGTAAAGTTTAATGCATGCACGTCTCATCTCACACTCACAACCTGTACGCCATGTCCACTCTGGAGAACCAGGAATCATGGGACTTGAAAACATCCAAGACCTCGTTGCCTATTGCGCCCGTGTCTCCAATCCGTCAAACCAAGCTAACACCAAAACAACGTCAAAGCTACTTGACTATCTCATCAAACACAAGCACTGGTCACCATTCGAAATGGCAAGCGTCTGCATCGAAATCGAAACCACAAGAGATATCGCAAGACAACTCCTCAGACACAGATCGTTTTCATTCCAAGAGTTTTCTCAAAGGTATGCTGACATCCGTGATCTTGATGACTCTGTTGTAATCCGTAAGGCACGTTTACAGGATGAAAAGAACCGTCAAAATAGTGTGATCACAGATGATGTTAAACTGCATCAAGCATGGGAAACGCATCAGCGACTAGTTTGGAATGCAGCTATGAAAGCTTATTCGTGGGCAATCGATAATGGCATTGCAAAGGAACAAGCACGTGCAGTTCTACCTGAGGGTAACACACCATCACGTCTATATGTGAATGGAACTATTCGCTCTTGGATTCATTATATTGAGTTGCGTTCTGCGAATGGTACACAAAAAGAACACATGGAGTTGGCTTTGGCAGTGGCAGAAGCTATTGCTAGAATCTATCCAAAAGTACTGGAGTTCACCAATGACGGAACTGACAATACGTAATCAGGACATTCTTGATCAGCTAGAGTATGTACGTTCTACGGTCATGAACGCTAATATTGAGCAATATCAAGATGCTAAAATGTTTAGACCAGATGATGCTCAAACAAACGGTGAGTCATATTTAACAAAAGAATGGCTAGAAAAACATATGGGAGACCCTGACCACAAGGGGTTTCCTATGGAACACTATTCCATTCCAGTTGAACATATTACAGATAACGATCCAAAGCTAGAAGAAATCTATAACTTCAGTCGTGTTGATTTCATTTCAAATCTAGGGGCTAACTCAAGTGCAGTATTTTTATATTACCCCAAAGGTGGATTTGTAGGTTGGCATACTAATCAAAACAACTCAGGGTATCAGTTTATCTTTTCGTATTCTGAGAAGGGTGATGGATATTTTCAATACTACGATAAGCAAAAGCAAGAGATTGTAAAGATACCTGATGTGGCTGGTTGGAATGCTAGGTACTATCATTTTGGGAAAGATGAACCTGACCATTGTTGGCACTCTGCCTACACTAACGTACCACGTATTACTATTTGTGTTCTTTTCAGATGGTGGGATAAGCCTCATCTAAAAGAACAAGTCTTGGCTATGAAAGATCAACTCATAGAAGAAATAGAAATGGAGATTTAGATGGGCAAAAAGTTATCCACTTACTATCATGATAATGGTGAAGATTATTGTGAGATTCATATTGACTTTAAAGAAGAACTCTTGTATATTAAATATTGGAGAGGGCATGATTCGAAGTGGATGCACAGAGAAGAGTTCCCAAATAAATCATTAAGATACGTCGAAGACGCAGCAGAGAACTGGGCTTTGGGTATCAAGAAAATCGATCCTCAATATGAAGGTACTTTATTATGACAGACAATGTAAACCATCCTGTTCACTACGCACGTGACGGTATTGAAGCTATTGATGCTATCGAAGCTATGACAAGTTCTATGTCAGGGCGCTATGCACCACATGCTGCTAACGTCTTGAAGTATGTGTGGCGTTTTGAGCGCAAAAATGGTCTTGAAGATATTGACAAAGCTATTTGGTATTTAAACCGTATGCGTGAAAACTGGGTGAGGTCTCACCCATGACAGGCATTTTTTATGATACAGAGGAAGTAGAGAGTATGGCAAAAGAGTTTACTGTGCGAGTGGAACAAACACCTTTAGATATGGTAGTTGAGTTTGGCACAGCAATGGGACAAGATGTCGGTGTGCAATATGGTTATTCAACAAACCTTGAAACAATGCGTTTGAAACTAATCGAAGAAGAATGTAAAGAAGTCCATGACGCAGATAGTACAGAGAACCTGTTGAAGGAACTCGCTGATCTAGTGTATGTCACCTATGGAATGGCTGCTACCTTTGGTTGGGATTTAGATGAAGCGGTTAGACGTGTACATGCATCTAATATGAGTAAGCTTGGTGAAGATGGTAAACCCATCTATCGTGAAGACGGGAAGGTTCTGAAAGGACCAAACTATAAAAAGCCTGATCTGAGCGATTTAGTATCTTGACTTTAAAATAAGAGTGTGTTACATTGATTCGTAACTTGTGTGAAAGGTATTGATTATGTCACAACGTGAATCAGATTTCAAAGGCGGTATTCAACATGGTACAACTGCATTTGACGAAGAAAGCAAACGGCTAGACAAATGCTTAAAAGAGTGCAAAGACGAAATAACCATGGATGGTTACACTGTCGTTACTCAGTTTGATTATGACATGAAGATCAAATATGTCGGTGATGATTGTTTTGGTTTCGCCCCTGACGGTGGAGCATGGTTCAAAGGTGATACACTAGTTGCAGTCTTTGAAGCGAAGAAGCAAGGTGAAGGTGGTAACGCATATGAACGGTGGTGGGATAATGCCATGACTGCTAAGTTCATCAACCCAGATGTAAAGTATATTACATTCTGCTCAGGTGCGGGTGCAGAGGAAGGTAAGTGCCTTGACAAGCTTCGTCGGAAAGCAAAAATCATGATGGGTGATAACTTCATTTGCTACAACAAAGTCGAAGGGTTTACAAAACAAGAAGTTTATGATATAATGGAAAAAACATTGGAGTCTTGTCAGTGAAACCATTATACATTTGGGCTGGGGGTAAAAACAAAATGATCCCCAAATATTTGGAAACACCTACTATTCCAAAAACTGGGTTCGATACTTTTGTCGAGCCTTTTTTTGGTGGTGGTGCCATGACCATTTGGGTTTATCAGAACTGTCCGAATGTGAAGAAGTTTATTATCAATGACCACAAGCAAGAGCTGATGGGTATCTACAAGGCAATCAAAGATGACCTTGAACCTTTTCTCAAACGCATGGATGATCTAAGCTTTGATTATTTGGCTATGGCAAAACCAGAGCGTAAGCTTTTCTATTATGGTCTCAGACAAGAATACATCACAGACTATAAACACTGGACACCCACCTATGAGACTGCTACTTTATATTTTCTATTGAAGACAGCGTTCAATGGTATTTGGCAAACAACCAAAAACTCTAACGGTAGGTTTGCAACACCATGTGGTTTATTGAACCAAAAAGATTCTGTGTATGACAAACACAATGTTTTAGAGTGGCACAAGTTTCTGCAACTCGCTGAGATACACAATGATGATTGGGAAGTCGCCTCTCAAAATGTAGAGGGCAAAGCATTCTTCTTTATGGACCCGCCTTATCGTGAAAGCTTCACGTCATATGGTAGTGTGTTTGATGACCAAGAACACATTCGACTTATAGATTTTTGTAAGACACAAGATGCAAATGGACACTATGTCTACTATTGTAATCGTGATGACTCGAATGATGGTTTCTTCGATACTCATAGAGGTAATCTGCTATCACACCACTACGATATAAAATACACCGCAGGGAGACGCAGTACAAACAATGACGGAAGCAAATCTGCGAAGGCTGCCAAAGAAATACTTCTATATAGTTCTAGTATAGAGCCAATAAGATTATGCTGAAAAAACTTATAAAACTTATCTTTAAACCAAATCCGCATTGCACACACGATTGCAATCAAGGAAGGAACTGCGCATGTTCACGATAGAGTTCGAAGACGACGAAACATTGATTACAGTCATGGACAACTCAGGTGAGTTAGAGGACGTGTCTGCACTTCTTTATGATGATTATTGTCACTTCAGACAATGGAATGAAAAGCGTCAAAGGTTTGATGTTATCACATTGAAACCTGAGATGTATCTAAAACTTATGAAAGCATGGAACCTTGAAGAAGGTACATATGATATAGTGACGGTAGATAGAACTTGACATTAAGTCAAGAATCAACTACTATATGTGAAGTATGAATAGGAGTATATTATGAGTAATCAACGTGGTGGTAAATGGAAACCAGCTGCAATGCGTGATGGTTTGAATGACATGAAACTACGAGCGTTCTTTCGCACGGCAGCCAATGTTGTCGGTGAAGATACAGACGCAGGGTTTTATTTCGAACAGCTAGTAGATCACATCACTCAAGGTGGTAGTTTGACTACAGATGATCCAGTAGCTGTTCGTCGTATTCTAGGGGCTTAGTCTTTCTTTGCAGAACCTTTTGAGTATGCCTGAGCACCAAAGAAGGCTGCAACCAAACCAGCGATAGCCACAAAGTATGTTGGTGCAATGTCACCGATTGTACTTGTGGCTGATTCTATATTAAAGATAGCCGTAACAAGAATAAGCACTGGGTACAATAACATACCCCATAAAGCGAACCATGCCATTTGACGGATTTGATCCTCTTTGGCGTCTTCGTTTTCTTGCATCTTTCTTTTATGTTCAAACTCTGCAATCTCTTTTGCACGAGCCATTTCTTCGTCAGTGATAATCCCATCACCATCTGTGTCCAAATGAGCATAGATAGAATCTGCCTGCATCATTTTGGCTTCTTGTTTTTTATCTGCCATTGTTCTTAACTCTACTCCAAATGCATTCTTTTCGCCCATTATCCTGCAGGGACCATTGCTGTGATCGCAGGACCAAAGTAAGATACTGCGCCAAGTAGGATTGCAATACCTGCAATACCAATCAAAGCCCATTTCATCTTGAAGTCATCTACAACCATTTTGATCCCTACAAGTTCATTTCCAAGAACTCTTAGGGATAACTCCATCTTACCCTCAGGCATATCGATTGGGGCATTCTTTAAATCTTCTGCCATGCTAAATCCTCCTTTTTGAATATTTATAAAAAATAATGCTTGACTTGATTTTGAAAATGATATAGAGTATAGATATGAGTAAAATCGTAAACATAACAAGTGGGTTAATCACTATGAGTCTATTGGCAGGGATAGGGTTAGCAGCTATGATGTCTGCACCCCAAATCGACTCTGAGCAGCATAAATGTCTCGCAATGAATATCTACCACGAAGCACGTGGTGAACGTATGGAAGGACAAATGGCAGTTGCACATGTGACGCTTAATCGTGTTGCTCATGACAACTGGCCTGAGACTATCTGCGATGTTGTCTACGAACCAAAGCAGTTCAGTTGGACGCATATGATTAAAGACCACACCCCCAAAGAAATCAAAGCGTGGAAAAATGCTACAGTTATTGCACGTGACGTTATGATTGGTAACACTGAAGACCCTACCTATGGTGCAGTGTTTTACCATGCTAACTGGGTAAACCCTGAGTGGGCAAAACAAATGACTTTGAGCAAAGTGATTGGAAGTCACTTATTTTATACATGGGATGGAACTTGGAACTAAATACAGATATACCTATTGAACTTGAGTGTTGGATGCTAAAGTGGGGCATCTTGCCCAAAGAACACTTGCCTTCGAAACCTGATATAGTATGGCCTGAGAAAAAGGAGAGTCCTTTTGACTACCAAGCATGGAAGCCAAACTATGATGGTGAAGAACCACCATTCTGATTTATACATCAGTCCGTGTAAACAAGTCTGTAGATTAGACAAAGGTGTTTGCATTGGATGTGGAAGAACAACGGATGAGATCACTAAGTGGTCTCAATATTCATATTATGAACGCATGAAAGTTATGAGAAGGTTGGGCTATGGAAAAAGAACTTCAACGCAAAATCGCATGGCTAGAGAAGCAGCACGTAGAGCAATCAAAAATAGTTGATAGTATTGAGAATGATCGTAGATTAGATCGTAGTGATACTACAATGAAAAAGCTTCGTGATGCTAAGAAAGAAAAGCTTAGAATAAAGGATCACTTAGAATGGATGAGAGCCTTAGAAAGGAAGCTAATAGATTTCACTGGATAGTAAAGGGTCATCTCATTCCTGAGAGTTACTCTGATTTTGAAGTTGAACAAATATATTACAGTTATATGAAACGATTGTGGGGGAATCATGAAGCAGTTGTCCACGAAGAAGGATTCAAAGAAGCTTGGGCAAAAAGAACTGGAAAGCTGTAGAGACTGTGCAGAATACGGTGGTCACTTCTGTGATGAGTGCCTAGAAGAACTTCTCAAACGTAAAGAGAAAACTTCATAAACATTTCACATAACTTTTACACGTTTGTTACATTTGAGATATAAATCATAATGACGTTAAACTTGAAAGAATCTAAAAATGACGAAAACAAAACTTTGGAAGAAGGTAAAGAGAATGGACTTAGGAAACCCTGTAGTAACAACACTAGTTGGTCTGGTTATTTTTTATATTGGACTTAAAACATTCTCAGGTGGAATGAAGTCTATGGGAAACATGGACCATCTTGCTTGGTTTACAGGTAATATTTTCTATATGTTTATTGGCGGTATTGTAATGACTTTGCTTTGGCAATCATCATCATTATCAACAACTGCTATTATTGCACTTGTTGCCTCAGGTGCAGTACCACTACCCGCCGCAATCGCAGCAGTTCTTGGTGCTAATATCGGCACAACAGGAACTATATGGCTTGCAGGGTTATTAGTCTCTGATGGTATGCCCAAAGGTGATACCTTACGAATAGCAATGGCGCATACAGGTATGAACTTATTAATGGCATTGATGTTATTACCATTCGTAGGTCGGTTTGCACAGTTCTTAACTAAGTTCTGATGTGATATTATAGACACACTTTAAGATAACTAAAAGAGGGGGTTGACAATACTCCCCTTTTTTGATATAAGTATAGCTGTAGATGTTAGAGGATATTCAGGACTGCGGGGCAGTACCGCACAGCTCCACCAAAAGCACACTTCGCCTATCTGCACAATAGGTGTGGTGCAGCACACAACCCTTAATCGGGCCAAGAAGGTGTGTTTCTGATGGGGCTGAAAATAGGATCGACTGGTATTTGAGTCTACGAAACACAAATGCAAACGATAACTTTGCACCATCTGGATTTGCTCTAGCAGCATAATCACAGGGGGTTGGCTACTTACCTAGCAACAGAAAAGTAGCACTTTATTTTATGTTAACATTCTTAGAAGGTAAAAGAAAAATGAAAATCGCAGCATTCGCAGCAGCAGCTACATTGGTAGCAACATCAGCATCAGCAATCGAACTAGGTAACACAGGCGTGTCACTAGGCGGTAAGTTCGACACAAAGTATGACACTGGCGCAGAAGAGTTTGCAATGGAGTTCGTTCCAAAAGCAGGTATCAATCGTTGGGGTGTAGACTTTGCAGCATCGACAACTTTTGATATTCTAGGTCTAAACGAAGATGACGTATTCAAAGGTATTGATCTAGAAGCGGGTTACACAATCGGTAATACAGGTCTACGTGCATATGGCGAGATCGGCACAGACGCTGATTTCGAGTTCGGTGATGCAACATTTGGCGTATCATTCGAGTTCTAAACTTGCTATATAGTAGTAGGGTCACTACTCAATAAGTGCGCAGGGGGCCATGGTTAGCCCCCTATTTTTATTTGAGGATATTATGTACGTTGATATTTTAGAAGATATAGACCATCATAAAATACTTGAAGAAGCTAACTCTGTCAAAGTAACACTTGGCAAAGGATGGAAAGATATTGATCAAGTTGGATTGCAGGGTCATAAGCCTGATCTCGATCCTAAAGAGGAATGGTCTGCGTCTGTCGAAAGACTCAACAAACTGCAATACCCTGAAACATATTTTAAATACCCCTTGTTTGATATACCTAACATCAATAGATTGATCGATAAGTATGGATTGCGGCGCACAAGGTTAATGAAAAGTAATCCAAAAACCTGTCTCACTTTTCATCACGATATGACAAAACGAGTGCATATTCCTTTGCTTACTAATGAGGATTGTGTAATGATTTTTGACAATCAGACTTTTCATCTAGAAAAAGGGAAAGTTTATTTGACAGATACAACAAAACGACACACAGCAGTAAACGCTTCTCAGAGTATGAGGCTACACATTGTTGGATGCGTTTACGGTTAGGAGGTCACAATGTTATTCACAGCAGCAATAATGGTATGTTTGATAGATCAACCACGTAGTTATGCGACATGCCAAGTAATAAATGCTAACTTTAAGTACCCAAATGAAGAAATGTGCTGGGCAGCAATGAACACACAAGTGAGATATCAGGAGCAAAATCTCTTGAAGGTCGGATATGAGTTAGTTGATGCCAAATGTATTAACTGGCTTGAAGAAAAGAAACAAAAACTATGAGTGTCATTTTTTTGACACCCTCAACTTGGAAATAATAAATAAAGATGAAGGGAGCATACTATGATCTATAGAGTTTTAGCTATATTAGCTATTTTAGCTAGTGCTGCATACGCTGAACCTATTGTCACGGAATCGACTACCACAAGTACAGTGGACTCAACATCTGATTCACGTACTAAAGTCATTTCTCCACCACCATCAGCAGTATCTCCATCCATCAATACATCGAACTCTGATCTATGTACTGTTGGAGTTGCAGGTGCAGTTCAAACACAAATACTTGGCATTAGTGCAGGTACTACATTCACTGAAGAAAACTGCATGCGACTAAAAAACGCAAAGACTCTTTACGATATGGGCATGAAAGTTGCAGCAGTATCAACTATGTGTCAAGACGAAAAGGTATTTGAAGCTATGATGAATGCAGGTACACCTTGTCCATACGATGGATTGATTGGAAGCCAAGCCAAAGCAGCTTGGGAAAAGAATGCAAATAAGAAACCAGGATATAATCCTAAGAAAGATAAGATGAATGGTGAAACTAAGAGTACCCTTTGGGGCGGCGGTATTGTCGGTGGTCTCTTACTCCTATTGTTACTCTGATGTAATATATGGGTCTACTAATAACGCTGCATCAAATGGCATGCAATGGAGAATGGAAGATGTCTTACCACCTCAAGCTGGTTTGACTATCAATGGTATGTTGTATCAATATACTACTGAAAAAGACCCTGACTCTGATCTTACGGTTACTATTCGAAACAAACACGCAATAGACTTTGGAGAATATATTTTTAGTAATACTGATGATTGGTCTGGACTTCCTGGCAATACAATAAACAAGAAAGTTGTCATACCAGAAACATCGACTACATTATGGGGGGATGGTGAAATAAGCATTCAAGGACAAGGTTCTGTAATCAATCCTAATGTAATATATGAATATCGATATGACGAATGCTATATCCCACTTACTGATCCTAGTTGTCCAGGATATTATGACGCATTGTATCAATGGTTGAAGGACAATGGATTACTCGATAAAGAACCTGAAGTGGGCGATCCATATTATGATGAATGGGTTCAATATCAACTAAGTCTCGAAACGGACTTAGAGGATGATTATGAAGTAGAGCAAGATGAAAACGAAGAAATAATAGATGAAGATATAGCTGCTCTTAACGCTGAAGCTTCAATAGATAAACTGGTAGATACCTCTCAGACACAAATGTATATTGAGTTAACTACCGTTCCACAATTTGATAAATACTATACGCAAGACATACCAGGTGGTGTTTATCAAGAAACCGTAGTGTTGCAAGACGCAACATTGCCTGATAACAGAAGAGCATTGAATAACTTAGCTGGGGATGCTAAACATAGAACTATGGTACGCTCACAATACGGAGATTAAAATGTTAAAAATAACTCTTACTATAGCTGCTATGACTTTAGCGACTACAGTTAGTGCAGCTGACACGCCCATTAGTGGTACAGTAGAATCTAAGTGTTCTATCTTTACAGACATTCAAGGTGTGTACGGAAACCCTAATCCTTATGAACTAAGCACGACACCTGCGGATGGTGGTAAACAACCAATCATTCGTTATGATGTTGCATCAGCTGATTTTTACACTGCAAAGATTTCTTATCCAACATCTTTCTCATCATCACCATCTTTGAGTGACACTGTGACATGGACAGGCGATGTAGAAGTATCATCAGTATCAGATACTAACATGTCTGGATATGAAGCTGCAAAGGTACAATACGATAACGTGACAGAGTTTGATCTAACGGTGGCAGGTACGACTTGGTTTAAAGTTACATCAAATGCACAATATGGTTATCAGAAATCTTTCCCAGCTGGCAACTATACAGCTATCGCAACCGCTGAGTGTATTGCTAACTAGATAATATTATGAGAGTTATTATTGCTTTGTTGGCATTTGCCAGTGGTGCTTATGCACATGAAATGACACCTACTTATTTTGATATCAAACCATCTTTCGTTGATGGTGTTTCTGTTGTTGAAATGAGTTTTTGGAACAGGCGACAAGATATCGAATACTATGAGATAGATGTATTTGATAAGGATTGGAAACCGATTCCATTCGTTGCATCTAATAGATTATTATATGTCGAATATCTTAATAAGAAAAACTTTGATATATATGTTAAAGACGATGATAAAGATGACGTACATTATATATGTACGGTATCTAAAATATTAAAGAGTAGTGAGACCTCAACAGGTATTGCGTCTCGAATATGCTCTAAGGTGAATGAGGATGATTAATGAGATTTATGTATGGACTAGCATTTCTAATATGCACATTGATATGGATATCGGCTTCGTTTGCTGAAAGCAACTCGTTGAACTTTGCTCTACCAGGAGCACCATTGAACTATCAATCAGATAAGTTTAGAGCAGGTGATTTGGATTGTTCGAATGCGATTGGGTCTGCAACAACTCTGGAGTTTGGGGTTACAGGTCTTATTAGTAATGGTCATTATGATGCTATGAACAACTACTTCAATGAGACACGCACAGGTGACATTGGGGTGTATAGTAGGATCGTAATACCATTAGGAGCAAAGACTAAAAGTCGCATTGATTGTAATAGACTGTACGAGTTAGAACTAAAGAAAAAGGAACTTGAGGTCATGAAGTTAGAAAAAGAACTACAACAACTTCGTGAACTTCAATTTGAAAACTAGAGAGTAAAATGAAAAACATACTACTGGGAATCGCATTCTTGGTGGGTATGTTCATAGCTAGTTATTACGTTGGGTATGGGATCGCTGTAATAGGCAAATCTATTGAAGGTGTGTATGGGACATATCCAAAGAAGAAGTACGGATGGTAAAATGGCAGAGGTAGAGTTCGGTGGAATGACATTTAAGGGCGGTAAAATGTTTGCCGTTCTTACTGCGCTATCAACACTTGGTGGTGCTGCATGGGGTGGTTTTGAGTTTTACAAAGACTACATGGATATGAAAGAGATTATCCAGAACATCGACATTCAGGAAATCCAAGCTGCCAATGAACTACAACTACAGAAACTAGATGACGCAATCGCATACACTGTCGAGATCAGAAAAGACTTGGCGAGTGATGTTGAACGTGTCGAAGGAACTGTGCGTGTTCTTGAGGATCAAGTCACAAGGGCAGAAGAAACAGTTCGCACATTACGCAATGATGTATATCAAAAACTTGATACATTCGAAGAACGTCTAAGACTTACTTTGAAATCAAATCAAGACACAATGGCTGATATGAGAGATCGCATTTCAAGTAATCTCGAAACATCAGAGGCAAGAATCAAAGATACACAAGCTGGCATTGGTGATACACTCGAAGGTATCCGTAACGAGATGAACCAGCTGCAAAAAGACGTAACACAATCAATCAGAGAGGTTGAAGGCGTGATACGTCAATCAGATAAAGATTTAAGAGCTGACATGAAAGCACTGGACAAATCTTTATCAGAAAAACTCCAAGAAGCATTGGATAATCCCCTAGCACAATAAAATATTTCTTGACTTCAAGTCAAATCTCTGATATAGTGATTCTGTAAGGAAAGGAGATTTGCTATGAATAATGATTTCAAATGGTTCGTAAAAGCCAATAACGCTAAAGGTGACTTCTTTAGTTCTGCTGCTATGTGTTATGGCGAAGCCAAGCAACTTTATAATGATCTCTATGACGAAAAAGACAAGAACGGTCTTTTCTTGTGGGGTATGATCCAAATGACTCGAGAGGACCAAGTAACTTGCTAGTTTATCATCCATCATTATCTGATACTGTCAAACGTCTTAGAAAAGAGCATTGGCATAATGAACTCATCCAAAAGTATTTGAACTATGCATCTGCACGTCAACGTGAAGTGCGTACAGGTCGAACTGCTATCACTGATAGTGGAAAGACTAAGACTTACAAAGCTGAGTGGAAGTTCCAAGCCAAACACAAGTACGATATCAAAGACTTTGATAATCAGAAAGAGGCAGAACGTTTCATGAAGCGTGTCTTGAAGTCAAAGCTTTGGGCAGAACTTTGTGGTGGTGATGCGAAAATCCCTACCCTAGAAGTTGCGGGTTTCCGTGGGCGCACCGCAGGTCGAGCCTATGGTTGGAAAATCCAACTGTGTGCACGTAACGGTATGGATGCCTATACTTTACTCCATGAGATGGCACACTGTGCAGGTCACATGCACCACGATGTCTCATTCCGTCAATGCATCCTGCGTTTGACAAGTCGGTTCATTGGAGCTGAGCCTGCCAAGTTTCTGAAGAAATGTTTCAAAGAGCAGGGTCTGAAGATGACTATTCGTCAAAGCATCCAAGAACCAGATGCATGGTTGACTCGATACAAACGTCTAGAAGCCGCACGTGAAAATATTGCGGCTTAACACTTGACTTTAAGTTAAGTATTTGCTATTATAATAATGTAGTGAGAAAAGGAGTGATTCGTATGACTACTCAGCTTTGCCAAGATATCGAGACCCTTGAAGATGCAATCATCAACTTGACCGAAGGTGCGAGTGATGAGAAGCGTATGGCGATTTGGGCATTAGAACGTTTGCTTAAGCAAAAGCAAAACGAACTTGTCACCTTTGAGTACATTGCATCGCAAGCACTCGCAGACTCAGATGGTTACGCTTGTAATCAGTACACTTATTAATAGGAGATTTGTTATGACTGAGAAAGTTACAGAAATGTTAGAGTTTCTAGCTGAAAACGGTGTCACGATTGACACCACTAATGGGTTTATGAATAAGACTGAAACACAACAGCTAAATCTGTTGTTCAAAATCTTCAAAGAAATGGTTGCTTAAGGAGAATACATTATGGCACATGAAGTAGAAATCATCAATGGTCAGGCTCAACTTGCATATGCAGGTGATGTTCCATGGCATGGACTAGGTGTCGAAGTTCGAAATGATATGACACCTGAGCAAATGATGCAGAAAGCAGGACTTGATTGGACAGTTCATGAAGTAGAGTCCTATGTGGACTTTGAAGGGGATCGCATCCCAACAGGTCAGAAGTCTTTGATTCGCTCAACAGATCATAAGGTTCTTACAAACGTTGGTGAGGGTTGGAACCCAGTACAAAACTCTGAGGCATTTGAGTTTTTTCACGACTATGTAATGGCAGGCGATATGGAGATGAATGTCGCTGGTTCATTGAAGGGTGGTAAGAACGTGTTTGTTCTTGCTAAGGTCAAAGAGTCATTCGCTATTCTTGGTGATGACCAAGTTGACTCATACCTGTTGTTTTCAAATCCACATGAGTATGGTAAGGCAATCGATATTCGCTTTACACCTGTTCGTGTTGTTTGCAAAAATACATTGACGTTCTCATTGCAGTCTGCGTCAAAGAACTTCACTAAACTAAATCACCGTTCAGTGTTTGATCCCGAGATGGTTAAACAACAGATGGGTCTAGCATCTGAGAAGTTCACCATGTACAAAGACATGGCAGAGTTCTTGTCAACCAAACGTTTCACCAAAGAAACTTTGATGAACTACTACAACGAAGTGTTCCCATACACTCACAAGGCTGCGGATGCTCCAACTAAAATGGATGATCTTACCAAGAATGCACGTGATGCGTATGCGGTTTTGGAAACACAACCTGGTGCTGAATATGGTGAAGGTACTTGGTGGCAGGCACTTAACTCTGTTACATACTTGACAGATCACAAGATGGGTCGCAACAACGACTCTCGTATGCAGTCATCATGGTTCGGTGTAAACCAAGCACGTAAACTGAAAGCGGTTAACAAAGCTGTAGAATATGCCACAGTTGCATAATGATGATGAAGGTAGCGTTTCACAAGAACGCTACCACAACTATATAATACGCAAACTGAAAGAGGAACGTGAAATGGCATACAAATGGCCCCGCATCCACAAAGCTGAAGAGAATATTGATCAGGAAGTTACCGAATGGGTATACAATCATGTATTTGAACATTTTGGTGTAGAAGAAGTTACAGAACTAACTGAAGAAGATATCCAAGAAGTGCAAGCGTTTTGGGATAGTCTGAATGAATATAGTTGCATGGGTATTGGATATTCTAATCTGATCAACAACTGGGAATCTGAAAAATGGGAAGCTGAGAATGGTGAGGGTTGAAGACCTCAATATCACATTCTTCCATATGCCAAAGAACGCAGGTTCTAGTATCGAGAAATGGTTGGAGACTAATCTAGACGCAGACGTTTATCTTGAGGATTTACGTCATGCGTCACCTGATTCTCTGAGACCTATGTTTGGCAACTTTGGTTGGTCTTTCTGTTGTGTTCGCAATCCGTGGGATCGTATGGTCAGTTGGTATAACTTTTTCAGAGGGCAAGGCAAGATACACACCTGCTTTGAAGATTGGATGGATGCAAGCTTTGATCCATCTCGACACACAGCAAAGTATATCAAACCGATCAACACCCAAATGGAATTTGTGAATGAAGTTGACTATGTGATGCGGTATGAAAATCTGACAGAAGACTTCAAGGTTGTTCAAGAGAAGACTAACTGTTTCGAACCTTTGGGTCATCATAATAAAAGTAATCGTACCAAGTATCTTGACTATTACACTAACGATGACCATATTAATATGGTGGGAGAATATTTCTACAAAGAGATCGACTACTTCAAATACGAGTATGGGAAATGATTTATATTAACGATAAAGATGATCCAGACTTACTTGGGATCATCGAAGACAAACAGGATTTTGTGCACATCAGCAAGATTGTTGAGAACATGAACCGTGACTTAGTGGATAGTGGCTTTGATCGATACCAATACAAGGCTGAGAAACGTGGAAAGAAAGCATATATAAGATTGAAATAAAAGGGGCTTCGGCTCCTTTTTTACTTGACATTAAGTTAAATATGTGTATACTATAAATATGAGTAAAAACACACATATGATTCATGTAGAAGACAAGGTTCTCTACGGTGGTGTTGACGGTACACGTCAAGCCATTCTTGCTTTGCGTGATCTTAAAAACAAGATCAAGCATAATGAAGGTAACGTATCTGTGAAGTGGGATGGTGCACCATCTATCTTTGCTGGTACTGATCCTAATGATGGTAAGTTCTTTGTTGCCAAGAAAAGCCTCTTCAACAAGAATCCTAAAGTATACAAATCATTTGATGATATTGACAATGATGTCAGTGGTCAACTCGCTGACAAACTAAAACAATGCTTAACTTACTTGCCACAGCTTGGTATTCAAGGTGTGGTTCAAGGCGATTTTTTATTTGGTCATGATGACTTAAAGATAGAAACAATAAATGGTAAAGAGTATGTCATCTTTCACCCGAATACTATTGCTTATGCTGTTCCTGTTGGTAGTATGGCTGCTAACAACATCCAACGAGCCAAAGTCGGAATCGTCTTCCATACAAACTACACCTTCGGTGATAACAGTGGAGATTTTGCCACCCTTAGGGCAAACTACGGATTCGACTTACGAGCGATAAATAAGTCTGATGACGTGTTCGTTATCAGCTCCATGATGAACATTCCCTCAAACAATATGGATACTAATGATGTTAGTGAAGAACTTTCTCAGTGCGGTAAACTCTTTAATCAAATCTCTAGCGAAACCCTCAAGGGGCTACAATCGTCAGAGTTATCGAGCCTCATTGAACAATTTAATAACTCCTATGTCAGACAAGGCAAAGACATTGGAGATAGCAGACGACACCTATCAAACTTCATTGCTTGGCTTACTTCCAAGTATGAAGCACAGATTGCTGCTAGAAAAACAGACAGAGGAAAAGCAAGCCAACGACAAAAGCTAGATAACCTGTTATCCTTTTTCACCACCAACGATGTAAAAAAAGTATTTGATTTGCAAAAACGTCTTGTGATCGCAAAATTAAAACTTATAAATACTCTTGATATTATAAATGAAGTTAAAACTTTTGTAAAAACTGTTGATGGTTATGCTGCAACGAAAGCTGAGGGCTATGTTGCTATTGACACATTAGGTGGTGATGCGGTGAAACTTGTTGATCGTATGGAGTTTTCATACAACAACTTTTCACCAGATATACTAAAAGGATGGGAAAAACCAAGGAAAGAAAATGGCTAAGAAAGTAGGCTTTAAAGATTTTTTGAGTGTCGATTACACCCAAACAGGTGATGATCAACTAGCGTTAAATGCAAAGAAGCGCAAGAAAGATGTTCCAACTGGTAACACAGGTGAGTCTGTCGAGTTAGAGACAGAAGAATTAAGCTTTGCTGCTAGACGTCTAGCAGGAATGCGAATGAAACAACGCCAAGCACGTCTAAAAGTTGGGCGTAAGAAGGCTGCTATGAAAGTTGCAGACCAAAAGCGTTTGGAAAAGAGAGCACGTAAGGCTGCACGTAATGCAATCGCTAAAAAACTCACCAAAGGTATTGCAAAGGCAGACTTGACACCTGCACGTAAGGCAGAGATTGAAAAGCGTCTAGATAAGATGAAACCAAAGATCACACGTCTTGCTAAGAAGTTGTTGCCAAAGATTCGTAAAGCTGAACTTGAAAAGAAGCGTGGATAGATTATGATTAACAGTTTTAGTAAGTTTCTAGTCGAAGAAGAAAAGACAGCTTATTTCACAATGGGTCGGTTCAATCCACCCACCATTGGTCATGGTATGTTGTTGGACCAGATTGCAGAGAATGCAGGCAAGAGCACGTACAAAGTCTTTGTGTCACAATCGAATGATCCAAAGAAGAACCCACTCCAATACAAAGAAAAAGTTAAGTTCATCCGTAAGATGTTCCCTAAGCATGCACGTTCTGTTGTAATGGATTCAACTATCAAGACCCCAATCGACGCAGCCGTAAAGCTATTCAATGAGGGCTATAAGAAGATCGTTGTTCTTGGTGACGCAGATCGTTCACGTGAATACTCTGCTTTGTTTGAGCGTTACAACGGTAAAGAAGCACGTCATGGGTTCTATCACTTTGAGAACATGAAGTTCGTATCAGTGGGGGAACGTAATGACAATGCTAAAGGTATCGAAGGGGTATCTGCAACCAAGCAGCGTCAATATGCACTAAACGAAGACTTCACTTCATTTGCACAAAACCTACCAAAGAATGTATCGAACAAGGATGCCAAAGACCTGTTCAATGCTGTGCGTAAGGGCATGGGTTTATCAGAGCGTAAAGAGTTTAAGAACCACGTTCAACTAGAACCAGTCTCAGAGATTCGTGAAGCATATGTAAACGATGGATTATTCCAAGAGGGTGATGAAGTCGTGATGCACAAGAATGAGATCGTAGGAAAGATCAAACATCTTGGTGCTAACTATGTTATCGTTGAGTCCAAAGGTGAGACTTGGAGATGTTGGTTGAATGACGTATCAAAGGTTGATCCAAATACACAGAACTATGACACCTATGATATACCTAATGATGATTTTGATGGTATTATAAGAGAATCTTTAACTGAAGCTAAGACTCCATATGAATGGGGAACTCCTGAGGCTACTAAAAAAGCTAAGTCAATGACACCAGGTGAGACCAAGGAAAGTCTATGGGCTAATATTCGTGCAAAAAAAGCACGTGGTGAGAGAATGAGAAAGAAGGGTGAGAAAGGCGCACCCACTCAAGATCAAATCAAAAGAGCACAAGGTGAGGCAGTATCACCTGCACAACAAGCTGCTATTGCTATCTCTAAGAAAGAGCGTGGCGAAAAGCCTATGAAAGAATATGGTGGACCACCTATTTCTCGTAAAGAATATTTAAAACAAAAGCCAATGCAAGAAAAGACTCCACAAGACCCTGACATCAAGGATCGTGAAGGTACTCAACCAAAGCGTTACCATTCGGGTCTAAAGAAAGCGACTAAAGTAGCACGTGATGCACACTTTAAGAAGCATGGTAAGAAAGCTGATAACGATCCTAGTGCATATCAACCTGCACCTGGTGATAAAACAGCCAAGACAAAACCATCTAAATATACTAAAGCGGTGCGAGATATGATGGATGAGGATGCAGTATCACAAGCACGTGATCGTATTGCACGAGAAAAAGAAGCTGAAAGAAAAAGTGACGCTAAGATGAAGCGGCGGCATGATAGTATTTTAGATAGAGCGAGAAGAGCAAGAATGCTACGAAGAAACAGGGGTATCTCAGATGATTAACTTTAAGAACCATATTGTTTTAGAGGCAAGCATGGCAGATAAGGCTAAGAAGTCTGGTATTTCTGTTGGCACTCTAAAGAAAGTTTATGACCGTGGTGTCGCCGCATG
>Ga0208644_1001308_pt1 | contig 20971 bp, 46 predicted proteins | sample VirMetDEL_Nov_18_FD_184517 | JGI IMG/M metagenome (GOLD analysis project Ga0208644, IMG submission 184517) | Aqueous microbial communities from the Delaware River and Bay under freshwater to marine salinity gradient to study organic matter... | ecosystem: Environmental > Aquatic > Marine >...
CAATGTCAACTATGATAGTAACCGAATTAGTATAACCTGCTTTACCTTGTTCTTGGCTTGAAGTTCTGCCATCCAAAACAATGTATTCATTTGGTGCAGAATCAGGCGCTAACCCATCATAAACTGGCAAACTTGTGGCAGATACTAAATGAGTATAAAACCATTTCTTTATTTCTATATTAGGATTTAGCATTTAATACCTTTTTTATATTTTCTTTTAATTTAGGAATTTCTTGCTCATAAGCTGGTAGTAAAAATGGTTGTGGTCTCAATCCTTTTCTTAATATACTTATGGCTATCGCATAAGCAGCACTTTTGTCTTGTTTTTGTCTTGCTTGTTTTGAGCCTGTCCTTTTACCTGTTTTAACACTATAAGTTCCAGTTATACCTTTTGCTTTTACCCATAACATTAACGCTTCCACCATTTGTTTAAATGTACCACCTTTATTACCTTTAAATTGCATAGCAAAATCATTGTAATTTGATGGAACTGAAACTTTTGGTCCAGTACCAAATTCTACATATGGAGCATATGGCAATTTAGAACCAATAGTATAAAGTAATTTTCCTTGACCTAATTCTTCTTTTAATTGTATAGAATTGCGTAAACTACCAAAGTTTACAGGTGCATTTTTTTTGGCATTAGTTTGAATATTTAAAGCTGATGCGTTTATTTCTAAAGCCACTTCAACTTTAACCTTTTCAGTATATTTTTTTAAATCACTGAATATTTTATCCATCCCATTGACGTTCAAAAATATGCCGTTAGCCATTAGTAATACATTTCAATTTCAAAGAATCTATGAGCATTATCCACATCTTTAATAGAGTGAATCGTATAGGTATCGCCTTCCACTTCCAATTTGTACATATCCGTAATTGTAATATCCCAACGAATAAACAACTTTGCAAACCTTGTAAAACTTAATTGAGATTCTTGCAACGACCTATTTTGCGGTTGTGGTCTAAAATCCCCCCAAGTAGTCGTTTGCAACGCATATGTCGTAGTGTACCCACCTTGCCCATCGCTTACACTTGTTGGAGCATAAACGTTTACTAATCTAGTCATAGAATTAGCATCAACATAATTATCCTTGTGAAGTCCTATTCTCATATTATAAAATTGGGGATGTTCTTGTCCATCTTTGACACACTCGCCACGTTTTCTCACAAATACCTAAATCATTGACATCCATACCTCTATTCTCGTAGCCGTAGTTTATTTGGTCTAAAATAGCAATTTTAATTTCTTTTGGTACTGTTGTAAATCCTGTTCTATAAACCGCCACCATTTCATTAAATGCTGGGTAGTTTAATTGCGGATATTGACCACCGATTAATTTATAATCAGCCGATTCAATTACGTTTCCGTTATTATCGGTTAGGCTTGTAAATGACACCACTGGTCCAAAAGGCAACTGAAAGTTAGCTGCTGCATTAGTGAACCAAACAGTAGCCGTTTTAGGTGTAATACTTAAGCCTGAAGCCTTTTCTACGGCTTGTCTTGATTGAGTGATTAATTCAGCGAATAAATCATCTTCAACGCTATTAGTAACACGGCAATATTGTTTTGCTTCGGCAACTGTAACAGGTTCGGTTATAACTCCGTAATCAACTAATGTGTGGTCTATAATGAAATTATACATAATTCCTTTTTTACAAATTTACGTTTATTTTAATAAAAAAACCCCTACCGAAGTAAGGGTTCTTTTTTTATACTAAATATTCAATTAAGCAACGTTGCCTAAATCAGCAAAAATAGCTGAAGCAGTTTGCATTAAGTTAACATCTTCGTAGCACTCAATACGTGCAGTAACCATATTTTGTTGGAAGTTACTTGCATTCTCATAAGAGAACTCAATAGCTAAACCTTCAACTTCAACACGCTCACAATAGTTGTTATCCAAGATTAATACCTTGTCATCAGCTACCCAAGAAGCAGCGATTACAGGTACACCCCAAATAGTGATTCCACCATTAGGATTTACGATAACAGAACCTGAACCAGCATAGTAACCATTGCTGATTGTTTCTTTTAATAAACGACCCATTTGAGTAGGACTTACAACTGCAAAAGAAGCAACATAGTTAGCACTCTTTTGGTTTCCGATATAATCAACTAATTGTTTTAAGTCAATTGTTTCGGCAGTTGTTGTAGAACCAGTTGCAGCAGTAGATACTGTTGTATAGAAAGCACTGTTCTCTGCTTTGTAGAAATCTCTAGTTAACATTCTTGGTAAAGTTGTACTTAAGAATGGTAAAGATTTTGCCATTTGCTTTGAGAAAGTAGAGAAACCAGCGATGTAATCGTTTACAACTTTAACTTCGCTTAATGCGTAGCTGTTTTGTCCTTTATCAGAACCTTCAGTTTGAGCAGCGATGTTGTTAGTTGTTGCAGTTTCCTTGTAGAAAACATATAAACCACTTGCACTACGTACAGTTGGAATTAAATCACGGAAGTTAACCGCTTGGCTTGGTAAGATAGCAGCATTAGGTGCGTAACTAGCTTGAGCATCTCCTGTTAAAGAACCTGACAAAGTCATAGTCTTAACATCGGATAAATCTAAACGGAATTTACCGCCAGACTTCATTTCTTTTTCCATTGCATCCATTTTGCCGTCAAGTTTTTCCATAATCACTTCATCCATAAACTTAACTTCACGCTTTGCAGCTTTCTTTTGAGCAACTAATTGTGCGTCAATTTGCTTTTGCATTTCATCTTTTACAACACTGATTTCAGCTTTTACTGAATCAATTTGAGCAGAAATGTCGGATTTGATTCCTTTTACATTCTCTGCCATTTCATTAATTAAATTTTCCATTTTTACTTTTTAAATAAGTTATTAAATTGTGCTATTGCTTTAAGGACTTTTTCTTCTTCATCATTTTTCACATCTTCGTTTGTCGGCTGCGGTGCTTCTGCGGTCGCAGTGATTTCTTTCACGATTTCAATTTCTAATAATTCAGATTGAATCCTTTTTATTTCTATCTCCATTAAAGCAAAGGTTTCGTCTGTGAAACGACCACCTTTAAATGCTTTAAGAAGTTTCTCTAGCCTTGTTGCTAATTGTTCTTTCTTTACTTCACTTTTAACTGAAATAGTTGGTGTTTCAGGGTTTGCTGCCCATAATACCGCACTTCCTTCATAAAGTTTAAGTTCGGTAATGGTTCTAACACCATCTTTTCCTACGCTTGAATTTATTGTAGTAAATCCAATTGAGTGTTGGTTGATTAAACCAGCATCATACATTTTTAAAATATCTTCTCCTGTTTCAGTCATTACAATTGGAGTGATAGCAATAAGCATATCGCCTTCAACGTAAAGTTGTTCAGGTTTACCAATAACGGCTTCCATTTCAGCACAATGGTCAACTAAAGACCATATTAAGTTTTTACCTGCTGGACCACGCTCTTTTAACGTTTTAGTAAATGCTTCAGGAACGATAATATCGTTGTCTAAATCAACGTTTCCAGTTCTTGCCCATACGGCTTTTACTCTGCGTTGCTCGGTATCAACATCCATTACTTCGTAACCAATGTCTTGCTTTTCAACAACAACATCTTTATTTGTGTATGTTTTCATATTAACAAAGTTATAATTTTTTTTTAATCCGTTAATGCTTCGCTAACTAATGTGGTAACTTCCATCAATGCGTAATTTGTTAACAAGTTCCAAATGTATCCAACATCGCCTTTTGGTGGGTTATTTTGTAAAGTCATTAGTTTACCTTTTGAATCCCTTTGTGCTTCATATCCTAAAGTACAACGGCAATTACATACATCGGCAGCACTTCCACTTGAATCGCACGGATGCAACATTAAATCAAATCCACCTTTTTTGTTTTGTAGTTTAAATTTGTCATCAAACGGAATTTTAACCCCATCCATATGCAAATGGTCAAATTGGTCTCTTGGTATTCTTCTTGTGCGGTTATCCCTTGCACTTATCCATTCCTTTAAAGTAACTAACCCTGTTGATGCCGTTCCAACCATTGAACCTATGTTAGCTGCCCTTCCTGTTTCCGTTCTTGCGATAAGTTCGGCACGATAGTCGGTTATTCCGCTAACCCTTAAAAGTGCAATCGTTTCTTGCATAGTGTAATTCTTTTCACTAGCTTGAATAAGGAATCTTCGGATTTGTTCTTTGGTGGTGTCGGTTATGTCGGCAGCCAATTGATTTAAACCTTGTCTTTCTAAATATTGAAGGATAACGTAAGCAAATAGGTCGGTTTCGGCTGATTTGGTCTCTAATGCCTCGTAAATGCCCTTTACAGACCTTTTAACGGACTTTTGTACTATTTGTGCCATCTTTACCCCCATAGCCATATGAAGTCGCTGAATGGTCTTTTTTAAGGCTTTATCGCTAATTGCGTTTAAGTTTTGGGTACGGCAATATGTATCAACCTGTTTTTGCAGTTCTTTTTTGAACTTGGGCGAATAGGTTTTTAATGCGTTGGCATATAGTTTTCTATAATCTTGCCAAATCATTAGGCATCAATTTTTTCTATTAATTTACCTGCTGCGTTGAAAACATCCGTTTGACCTTGTTGACCTGCTCTTTGTCTAATGGCTATCAATCCTGCTCTATCTACGTTTACGAAATCGGAAGTATAGATATAATGCCAATGTTGTTTTGTTTCAGGGTCTGCACCGCTATCAACACCTAAAAACCATTTACCATAAGCAGCCATTCCGTTTTTCTCAATGTATGCGTTTTCTTCAGAAGCACTTGGTGGATTCCAAGATGAAGGCTTTGACACTTTGCCATCACTCACTAATGAATTTGCGTGGCTAACACCAGCTTTGTTCAATCCAGTGGTTTTCTTTAATTCTTGTACTAATTCAAGGAATTTGTTTATGTGTTTCATTATGATAAGGTTAAAAGGTAATTTGTTTTAGCAATCAATTGAGCAATTTCATCTATTTGGTTTTGAATCCAACTATCTTGATAAATAGTTTTGCGTTCCTTTTGAACAAACTCATATAAACCTTTGTAGTATTTAACCAATTGCTCGTGTCCTGAATAGTTTTGTAATGTAGCAACCGAATAACCTTGTGGTCTGCCATAAACACCGCTTACGCTTTCAACTAGGTCATCAATTAATTCTAGTATTTCATCGTAATAGTTATTCAATGCCTTATGCTCTGCGTATGATGTAGTTTGATGATGCCAAACAATTGATTGTTGTTTTGAATCGTGCAAACGTGATATAAATTCAACAAAAGTCATTATTAAGGTTTTAAATTGTCAGGAATGTTTAAAGGCTGGAATTGGTCAACAGGTTGAAGTCCGCTAGGAACGTACAATTTTTCCATTTCCTCGCTAGGAATATAATCAGGAACTTTTATACCCATTATTTCCATCTTTTGTGCTGGCGCAATCCACCAAGCCTTATCCAACCAAGTTGCTTGTTCGCTCTTATTTGCTTCTAGTTCTTGATAAACCTTCATATCATAACCTACATAAAGATTAGAACCTTTGTAACCCCAATCAGTGTGTAGTTTTCTATTTAAGTTTTCGGTCAACGCATCAAGCAAAGGAATAGCACAACGTAATGTCAATGCCTTTTCGCCTTCTAATTGATTGTTGTAAGTTTTATTGTCGGCATCGTTTAATAGTTGTGAAGGAACTCCGTAAATGTTACAAAGTGCTTTCATATCCCATTTTTCTGATTCAATGATATTAAGTTCAACAGGAGACAAACCGATTGCTTTCCAATCTACCTTATAACCTGACACCGCAATAGAATTAAAGTTTGATGAACCACCCTTTTGACTAATAGCGGTTTTAAGTGCTTGTGCTTGTTGTGTTCCACTTGTAGGGTCAAAGCGGTCATCATTCATAAATAACACACCTGCTGGTCCACCATTTTGAAATGCTGCAACTGAAGCCGTTTTAGCTTCGTTACTTCTTGTCAATGTTCTTGCTGCTGCTCTTAATGGCGATTGTCCATAAAGTTGATTTCCTGTAACATTCCATTGTGGATTGTAAAACTTATCGTGTAATATTTCTTTAGGGTCAAATGTCCACATCTCGCCAAAGTACAATTGGTAACCTGCTCTAACAGGTGGGAACTCATTTACGTTAGCTATGATAGCCATATACTGACTAGGCAAAGCGTAAAGTTCAAATGGTTTACTTTGGTTTGCACCTGCTTCAATAAGTTTAGCGTAAATAAAAGAATTACCTGTAATTAACTTAAATCCGCACCACTGCTCTACTAAATCTCCCCAAGTATCTTCGCCATTTGGATATTTCAATAGTTCGTTCAATCTTGAATCTCCAGTGTATATTTCAAATGCTTTTTTGTGTAATTCGTTTACTTCTTGCCAATTGGTAATCTTATCAGGTTGTTTCATCAAAGACTTATAACGTTTGGCAGAAACTTCATCCGTTACTTTGTAAACGTGGAATGGAGCAAGTTTTGCTTTGTCTGTTATTAGTTTAACAATTGAATAAACGATATCATTTTTAACGTAACCATCATTTACGAATGCTTGGGCATCTTGTCCTTGCCAAGTTACTATGCCGTTTTGTATTGCTACTTGTGAACCAAGTGGATAGTTAGGTAAAAGAGTGTTTAGTTTCTTTTTTGTAAAGAAATCCCAAATTGCCATATTATTAGAATTTAAACAAAGTTATACAATTTACGCTAAAATACACTTACTTGAAATTTAGGTTTGGATAAATGCGTGAATATTGCGTAACGTGCTGCATCCAAAGCATCATCATTTGCTTTGACTGGTTCTTCTATTACGTTGTCGTTTTTATCCTTCTTCCATTTGTAAGATTGTATTTCTCGTTTTAGGTTTTGACTACTGTAATGAATGTTTATCGGAAACGATTTCATTTGCATTATTCCTGCCCATACATCTTTTTGTGCTGGTTTAATGTTAAAACCTTGTCGGTAAAGTTCTTCAATGGATTTAGGTTCGGCTGCATCTGCGTAAATCGTGGCACGTTCAGGCACTTTTTCTTTTATCAATCTTGATAGGTCGGATAAGGTAAGACCGCTTTGATAAATGATTTCCTCAAAATAGTTTTGTCCTTCATAATGCGTAACCTTTATAAGTGCTGCTGGGTGTACATAACCGAAGTCAAGTCCATAGAATGTATCTCCGTTGGGTGTTTCGCTATATTGCTTCCATTGGGTGTAAATAAGTTCTTTTGCTGCTCCCCTTTCGCCCAATCCATAAACCTTCCACATAAAGTCATCAGGTAGGTCTTTGTATTGCTCAATGTTTTTTATTTGGGTGTCGGATAAATTTGATATGTTGTTAAGATACGTTGAATGAATGCGTTTGTTTAATGGTTCATCAGCTATGTCGTAAACCCAAGAAACAAAGTCGGCAGGATTCCAGTCAAGAAAAACTTGTCCAGTTGTTCTTATAATTAACTGGTCATATAATGCTTTGCTAATAAGGTTAGCCTCGTTTATGAATAGAATATCCCTTGCTGGTCCTTTTGCTTTATCAGGGTCTTCCAATCCAAACAACTCAATGTAAGAACCATTTTTAAACGTATAAATAAAATCGGTGTATTTGAAGTCGTTTTCATCCCATATATTCCATTGCTCCATTATGCCTTTAAAGTCTCTGTATATGCCACGTTTAACGTGCGGAAGCGAATGTGATACTAGGGAAATTCTTGTCTTTGGTTTGGATAAAGCTATTGTGATTAAAAGCTGAACTATTGAGTAAGATTTACTTGAACGGCTGCCACCTTCGTTGCATATTACAGGATAACCTTGTTCGTAAGCCTTTTTGTTTGCGTAAAATACAGGAGTAGCCTTAATCTTTAATTGGTTGACAATCTGCATCAGGTTCAATGTTTATGTGGACATTCCCTTTTATGTCTGCGGTAATATCTGTTGTTTGTTTTGGTTTACCTTCTAATCGGTCAATAACTGTTTCATATGCTCTTTGGTCTCCTTTTAATGCTTTGGCAATCATTTGCATATCCATTAATTCAAGCACTGTAAAATCTTCTTCATCGCCTGTAATTGGGTTTCTTTTCTTTTGCACCAATTCAAGTAAACGCAATAATCTTGTTTTGCTATGTTGTACTCCTTTAGGTTTACCTGCTGGGTTTCCTGATTGTCCTTTTTTAAATTGTCCTATTTCTTGGTTAGGTATTGCCATATCGCCTGTATTTAGCCTGAATTACAAAGTTACACCACAATTAGGACAAGTCTTACCTCCTTTAGTATTGTCCTTTGGTTCTTCATCATTTCCAAATGCTGGAATGTCTAAACCCCAATTATCTAAATCTTGTATTTCCCATTCGTTTGCAAGTAGGTCAAAATCCCAATCTCCTGTACTAACATTATCACGAACAATAAATTGTTTCTTTTGTTGCTCGGTTAGGTTGTTTGCGTGAATCACTGGAACATCGGTAAGTCCAGCTTCAATACAAGCACGAAATCTTTGGTTGCCACCTAGAATCATATTGTTTTCATCAATGACTATTGGGCGAAGGTTAAGCATTTCAGGAAACTCTTGAATAGACTTAACCAATAGTTTAAATTTAGCATCACGGCATATTCTAGGATTGTTTGGGTTGGGTTTGATTTGACTTACTAGCATTATCGGTTTTTTGTGTCGGTTCTAATGGAATGTAATTGTGTTTTTACTTTAAGGTTTTTAATATCCAAATATGTGCCACATTTAAAGCATTTTACTTTGGTAGCTTCAAGTAAAGATTGCCAAACGTATTGCTCGGTTATTCTACCGCACTTGCATTGATATTCTCTTTTTGCGTAGGTGTCTTTCATAACTTATCTTCCTTGACCACGATACGGCTTTGGTTTAGGACTATGCTTATTGTAGGACTTTTTAGCCTTACCGCATTTCCTTTTACCAAATGTTGTTTTGCCGTTTGTAGTTAGTTTAGCCATATTAATTTTTTAAGCATAATGATGAAATATGCTGAAATGATAAATTATACATTTCTGCTATTTCTTTTAATTTTTTGCCACCTTTTCTTAAAGCTAATATTTCTTCTTTTTGATAATCTTTTATTTTAGCATTAGGGTTTAATTCACCTTTATTTTTAGCTAATCCCATATTTGTTGCATGAATCATATTTTCACTATGTGTAACCCATTCTAAATTAGATATATGATTATTTTTTTTATTTCCATCAATATGATTTACACACCTTTTATTTAAAGGATTTGGTATATAATATTGAGCGACCAATCTATGTACTTTTCTGCCAAAATACTTTTTACCAAAATAAAAATTTAAAACCATATAACCATCTTTATCTATTTGGTTTTTCATTTTCTTAAGTCCATTGTTGGTTAATTTATATATATCACCATATTCGGTTATTTTATATAAACCATCAAATTCTAATACATCTTTCATATTTTATATTTTTCAATAAGTTCTTCTAATTCAGACCTTTGCCATTTGTAAACTTTTACTTTGGTAGCAATTGTTTCTAACCCTCTAACCGCCTTTTCGCCAATCTTATCTACCAATCCTATTCTGTACATAGCTTGGTTTCCGTGTTTATAGCAGTTGCATCCAGCACACTGAAGATTAATATTCCATTCGTTATAACGTAAAGCGGAATAACCTTTAACAGGGAAATAATGCCCAGCTTGATTTGCGTTTGGACTTCCACAAGAAATACAAGGCAAACCTTCATCTCTTTTACGGATGTATGCGTTAACAACCTTTTGTGTTTTCTCTAATAGTTTGGGTAATGGTATTAATGCCATAATGCAAAACTATATCATTTTACAATACGAAACGTAATTTGTCGGTTTTGGTAAGTGAATCGCTTTTTGTTAAGTGGATTCATTGACTGTTTAATTTGGTACTCAACTATGCCTGTTATTCTTCTTGCGTAGGCTACTGATTTAAATATGGTTTCTTCTTTAGTGTCTAGGAATATCATTTTCACTTTTTGAGAATTTATGTGTCCGTTCATATGCTGCAATATCGTTTAGTAATGTTGTAAATGGTATTAAAAGTCCTAATGATGTATTGTTGTCTCCTCCGTTTTTAAGGTATTTCTTTTCTTTTATGTATTCTCTACAAATCTTTTTTAGTTTGTCGGTTGGAATAATAAAAGCAATATCTAATTCATTCATTCGGTAAATCCAATAATTTGCGTTTGTTGTTGACAATCCACTAGGTTTGCCTCTTGATTCGTATTCTATGAATATGTTGCCTGTTTTATGAACTAGGCGGTCATTTTTAACTTCAATAAGTTTTCCATTAAAAAACAATTCCTTTACCCAATCTTCGGCTTCTTCGCCTAAATTAAGGTCGTGAAAAAAGCTATTAGAGTATTTCATTTGAATTTTTTTATAAGTAGTAAAACAATGGCAATTAAAGCTAATGTTCCTAATAGGAATATGCTTAATAAAGCACCTAGAAATAGTCTAGTAAACTCTATCATTATCTGTATCAATTCTTTCATTGTTATAGGTTTGGTTATAGTATTTTATTGCCCAATTTCTATAAGTATTTTCTGTATCTTTATTTTTAAATAAATCACTTGCCATTCTTGCAAATATTTGTGCATCTATTATTTGTTCTTTTTCTTTTTCAAGTAATTCTTTAGCTTTATCTCTAATAACATAAACATTTGTTTCAGTTCCGATTTCAATATATTCAATTAATTCCATCATTGCTGTTTTCATAGGTTATTTGTTTAAATTGTTAAAATAAATCATTAATGAATATTTTTTAGCTAATATTTTCATTTGGTCATCTGTTATAACCACTTCGCTAGGTTTGGTCGCTTTGCCTAATATAGCAATCCTAACCTTTTCTTTTATCCTATCGGCTTCTTCTTTTGTCATTGTAATTAGTTTACGTTTCCACAAATAGTCAAAGATTGTATGATTAATTAATTGCCAATCCTTTTTTGATTTACCCCACCAATCAATTTCATCCTTAATGGCTTGTTCTTCATTAATAATAAATTTAGGCACATCAGATTCACTTTTAGGTTCTATCTTTTTTCTAACTTCAACGGCAATCTTTTTATAAGCTGACATTACTTCGCCAATCAATCTTGGATTAAAAATTATATGCTTATCAACGGCTAATCTATCTGCTGCCATCATTTCAAAGGCGGTTTTTAATTCCTTTAATCTAAAGTTTCCATAGTTGTCAATTACAAAGTCAACTATAAATTCAAAATCCTTTAAATCAGGTGTTTGTGTTCCGCTTAATTGTAAACAAGATTTAAGCACTTCTTTTACTTCAATTCTTGAACATTGACATATACCCATAGTTTGAATGGCATCGTATATTTTTAGTTCAAACTTATCCGTTAGTTTATAAGCTATTTCGTTTGATGGCTTCTCGTTCAGCGTAAGAGAGTTGTTGATTTTGATTAATTCGTTTTGCATTTGGGTTATAATTTTTGTCAATAAATTTTCCTTCCGTTAAGTCTCTAGCCATCCAGTTCTTTGCAGTAGCAATCCAATCCTTCTTTTTTTCGCCTTTAGAATCAGACCAATTTTTAATTACTTCAAAATAATAATTGAAGTTAGCAACTTCGTATTGAGTTCCAATAAAACATTGCTCAAATTTTTCTATGGTATTAACTTCACTATCTACAAAAAGTGTAGCGCTACTAACTTTCTTTTTATTTACTTTATTTTCCTTTTCTTTACTTTCCTTTACTTTGTTATTTTCTGTTATAACGTTGTTATCATTTGTTATAACATTTTTATTTTTCCATCTATTTTCCATACCTTTTTTACCAGCAAAAGATTTTAATTTTCTTTTTTCATCTTGTAATTCCTTATTGTATAAAACCCTTTCACTCCAATAAAATTCATTATCAGTAACAAATAAACCTATTTCAATACAACTGTTATAAAATGCGGTTAACTTTGTTATATCAATGTTAAGTTGATAGCAAATCCCACTAAATAATTTACATTTTAATTTTGAATCTTGACTTTGGTGCATTAATTCAATAAAATACCAATAAAGTCCATAACCTTCCATTCCATAAATTGAAAGTAAATACAAAATTTTTTCATCATTAGCAGCATTAAAATCGTGCTGAAAATAATATGATTTGTTGTGCATAAAATAAAAAAGGCTCTCGGCGTTCCCCCCAGTAGGATTGAGGGTTCAGCTTTGAGCCAATAAGTTTAGAATCGGATATCCTACATCCTGATACAAATATACGCTATTTTAACGAATATTGTGCAACTTGCTTTTTGTTTTTTAGCTTAATGCTGGTCGTTATAATATTCATTCCATTATTCCTTAATTCAGCTATTCGTGCTGCTAATCTAAAGCATCCGAACTTGTTTAAGGCATCAATTGGGGTTAGCTTTTTACCTTTATTTAGGTAGTCTGCGATTTGTTTTGTTTGGCTCATAGTTTATTTGGTTTAAGGTAAATTAATTTTACTTATTTTCTTGATTTTGCGATAATAAGGAAATAACCCTATTTTGTAATTCTTTAAATTCCATTTCTGTATGGGGTGCATTATAACATTCAAACTTTATTTCTCCAACTCTAAATTGGTCTTTAACAACTAAACAATGATATTCTTCATACAATCCTTGTTTTGCTAAAGATTCTGCTGCTGAATTTAAACGTTCATTTTCTACATCATTAGGGAATCTTATAATAAATATTGGTTTACACATATTTAATTTTTAGAATGGTAATGTTTCGGTGTCTTCTGCTTCCTGTTGGTTTTGTACAAACTCCTTTTTGTTTTCAGGAGACCACACATATTCTTTGCCGTTTCCGCAATATTCCTTTTTAGCTTTTTCTGCCCTTTGAGTTGCGGTTTGTCCGTTGTAAACTGTATGGGTATTTTCGTACTTATCAAGTTCCTTGCGTTTTTCTACTACCAGTGTTGCGTAGTGATTGCCGTTTTTGTGTTTAGTAAACTTAATGTCCTCTTTTTTGATGTTTAATACAATCATTGTTTTTAATTTTCGTGTTTATTAATTTGTTCTTGTTCTATTTGGTTTTCGGTGGCAATATCTTCTTCCAATTCATCTTCATCTTCCCAATCGCAATGTTCTAAACAATCAGGGCAAATGTCAATTTCTTCAAAGTCCGTGTATGCACCGCAGCAGGTACTATATGGCATAATTCTCAAATTTTTCAGTCATATCATCCAATCTAGTGAATGGTTTTGGCTGGGTTAGTAATCTTGTTTGTGGGTAATGTTTAGCACGATAACGCTTTAATTCTTCTTTAGCTTTATTCATTTCATCGTAATATTCCTTTCGCCAAAACTTATGGCAAGATTCATATTTCCACTTGTAATAATTAAAGTTTTCTTCTAGTTTAAATAGTTTGTTGTCTAGCATAAAGTAGATTTTTTAGCGGTAAACATTTCGGTTAATTCCTTTGGAAGCGGTGCGTTTAGATTGTAAAGTTGCTTTAATTCATCCAAAGTTTCGCAAAATTCAATGGCTATTTTTAAATCATTTTCGCCTTTGTGCTTTTTAATGTAAGGTGCGACTTCTTTGTTAAAATCCATTTCTTCAGCAGGAGTGGCTTCAAATCCAGCAGCCTTCATTAACCAACCTAAAAGCAATCTATAAGCCTTTCCTTCGGCTCTTGTTTGTGCCATAGATAAAATCGCATATTCATCAAAAGAACGCTTGGAACGCTCTTTATTTGAACATAAAGCGTGTCCTACTGATACTACCTGCCCTGTTGCAATGTTTCTAACCTCGCAAACGGCTAAATATTTGATTTCGGTTTCGGTGGAAACGTTTTGAACACTTGTGATAATTGGGATAAGACCAATCGCTGCTCCAGCGTAACCCCAACCCTCAACATTGACAAATTGTTTTCCTTGAATGTTTGAACTCAATCCCTTCTCTTTGATAAGCAAGGCAAGTTCATTTGATAGGTTTAAAAGCGAATCTTTGTTGATAAGTTCGTAACTAGGATTCATTTGCATTTCGTTCATAGACTTGTGTTTTGGTTTAATAATACTTAAAATTAATAGTTTTTTGTTAATAAACAAAATAATTATAAAATTCTTTTTATTTCGTTTAATTCATCCTTTAAATCCGTATCGTAATGTAAACTCAACGTATTTTGGATGGTTTGCAAGGAATGAATAACTGTGGTGTGGTCTCTGCCTACAATATCCCCAATGGTCTTAAGTTTTAGCCTTGTATTGTTTTTAATAAGGTAAAGCGATATAAACCTTGCTTTTACGTTGTTTCTCTTACGGCTTTTGCCCTTGATGTCCTTTATTTCCATTTGGTAATAATCAGCCACCTTTTTGATAATGCCTTCAGCGTAATTAATCATTTCCTTCGTTGTTTGCTTGTTCTCCTTTTGGCTTGGTAGTGTCCAATAATTCATTTAATTCAATTTTTAGTTTTCTAATTTGGTTTCTTAACATTTCGTTCTCCATCTCTAATATTTGGTTTAACCGCATATATTCATACTTGGATTTGTCTATGTAACTCATAATTTAAAATCTTAAAAGGTTTACAGGTAATACAAATTCTTCGGCAATGATATAAAGGTCAATTACTATCCATTTATAGCTTCTTAATAGCCTTTTTTCAATGTCGTGCATCCTAGCAATTTTAATAAGGAAATCGTTTTCATTAGAGAATAAACGAATGTTGTCGTAAGGTCCAGCTTTCCTGTATAGCCTTAAATCATTCTCAATGGATTCCCTTCTTAATTGTGCCTTTGTAATAAGTTCCAATAGGCAATTGCCTCTTTGCAATAGTTGTCGTTGTTTTTGGTTTTGATGGAGCGTCATTTGGTTTTATTTTAAACGTAAATTAATGATGTTTTATTAGGACTAGAACCATTTAAATAATTTATTAATGTTGAATATTTAAATCCTAAAATTAATGAAGCATCTTTTGCATTTTCATAAAACACACCTGTTTTTAAATCAAGTATTATTTTGCCAAAATTTGATGGTTTTCTTAACCCAATTTTATATGCGTGTAAATTATTTTCACTTGATGTTGACCATTCTAAATTTTCTACTCTATTATCAGTTTTAATGCCGTTTATATGATTTACATTTTTTTTGTTTTGGCTATTATTAATAAATGCTTCAGCAACCAATCTATGTATTTTATATGTTTTAATTTTATTTTTATTACATAAACTAACTCTATAATAACCATTACTTGATAAAGATGGTTTTAATTCTTTATTTTTTTTATTATTTATAACTGTACCATCTTTGGTAACGTTATAATTCGGATAATTTTTAATTTGCATTTTCTTTAATTTTTAGATTCATAATATTTTTGTACAATAATGGAAACTAATTTGCTGGGTGCTAAATACATCTTTTTTGCTTCAGCATCCACTTTCTTTTTAATTGATTCAGGTAACCTGATACACACTACTTCTTGTTTTTCTTTTTTCATATTTTATAGGTTTTGTAAATAAGCACACATAATGAAAGCAACGATTAAAATAACGATTGCTTGAAAGTTCTTGTTTTGTTGGTCTGACATAATTAAAGTTTTACGATTGATAAAATGATTTGATTGTTTGCTAAATCAATGGTGCGGAATTTCACTAGGAAAAACCTGTTGCCATCAATTTCATAGTCAAGGAATACGTTATCGCCTCCTTGCGGAATAAACTGCCCATTGTAAGGGTAAAAGTTGTTTTCGTAAGCTAATACTGATTTCATAGTTTTAATTTTTGGTTTATAATTTATTTGATTTTTTAACATCCAATACTTTAATATGCCCTTTATCTTCAATTATACATTGAAATTGATAACCTTCGTTTATAATAGCTAATGCTTTTTTGTATAATGGCATACTAATATGTTTGCCTTTTTTATATCTATTTAATAATTCAATTTCACTTTCTTTTGTTACTGGTTTATTCCAAGATGACCAATCAATTGTAAACATAGTTTTATATTTAAGGTTAAAAAATTGTGCGTTTTGAGTGTCGCACCCCACTGGGGATTAGTAATGTTCTAATCCGTAAATATCTAAAACTAAATCAGCTGGGAAAAAATTAGATTTTAATCCAATTGTTAAATCGCAAGAATCATAAATTAATTCTTTTTTAATTAAATTCCCTATAATACCTTTTTCTGATGCAGTTAATTTAGAATCATAACAAACGTTGTTATTTATATTGTAAGCACCTACAATTGATTCTAACATTGCAAATTCTAATTCAGTTAAATTTAATTTTAAATCGTTGATTGTTTTCATAACTAATGGTTTTTTGTTTGTTTGATAAATCAAAGATACATAATAATTACAATACTAACCAAAAATTATTTAAATTATTATTGTTAAAATAGTGTTAAAATGCTATGTATTTGTAAATCAAAGAGTTATGCAAAAAGTTCACAAATAGAGAACTTTATTTCTAATTTGCATGAAATTTCCTAAAAATCTATGCAAAATTGAAGTTATTGGAAATAGTAAAGCCATAACTTGTCTTATATGGTACAAAAGCACATCAAAAAGTGCATTTTATGATACATTACGCATATTTACGAATGCAAACGGATAAAAAAAACCCCTCAACGTAGAAACGTAAGGGGGATAAAACCATTTGTCTATAAAACTATGCGTACAAATATATAAAAAAAACCCAGCTTTTTACACTGGGTTAAACCAAACTATGAGAAAACCAAACAACCTACTTTGACCCATCCTGTAAAGGTTCATCATTTGTGTCATCCACTCTACGATAACCCTCCTTCCATAAGATGTTAGTCAAAGTTACACTTTTGCGTATAATCGCTTTTTCATCATCCGTTGGGTTCAACAAGTGCAATACTTCGTGCAATAGAATTTCAAGGTGTTTCTTGCCCTTTAAACGTGGGTCTATATAAACATTACCATCACTTTCGGCAATGCCGTGTGCTTGTTCCCTGCCTAATTTCTTATATATAATTTTAATTCTCATTCTTTAAAACGGCTTCATCTGGTCTATCAACTTCTTTTACTATCACTTTGTTTCCACCACGTATTTTAGATAACATACGTTTTACATCCTCCTCCATTTTATAATATTCTAATAATTTCTTTACTAGATAATTTTCTTGTTCGGATAGTGTCATTTTATTAAATGCTTTAGGTAATTTAATCATATCTAGTGAATTTTATTATTGATAATTCTTTTATTTAAGACCTCAAAATTACCATCTTTTTCTACTAAAATATGAGCAAATCCTACGTTATGTTTTGTATTGTGTGGGTCGTAATCAGGAGCAAGTGTGCAAAGGCATCCTGTACTCCAACAACTAATAGGTTCTTCTTTAATGTTCGTTTCGGAATGGTTTGATGTGGAATGTACGTGTCCTATAATCATTGAACTTTTTGCTCTTATAAAAACCCCACGTGCTGCGTTTACAGGTGCAAACATTCCCCTAACTATTGTGTGTCCGTGTAACATATGCAATTTACCTGCTCTTAACACAACAAATTGGTCGTAAAAATCAATATTAAACTTCTTTAAATCTAGCCTTTGTGGTAGTTTGTAATAATCATCGTTAAATAACATTGGTGCTTTTTTCATCAAATAACGCATATACCAGTTGTCGTGGTTGCCCTCTAACCAAACAATATGTGCCTTTGGAAACTTTGTCCTTAAATGTGAAAGGAATATTGTACAATACTCAAACCATTCAACAACATCATCAGGACTTGGCGGTGGTGCATCGTGGCTAGTAAACGGAGTGTTATCTAATATGTCCCCACCTAAAACAATACAATTTACTTTTTGTTTAGTTCCGTAGTCAATGGCTAATTTAATAGCATCGTTATCTTGGTTAGGGATATGCAAATCCGACATCCAAAGAATGTTATTTGAACTCACTGGAAGGTCAACGAATTGTCTTGCTTTAATCTTTGTAGGTGGCAAGTCAGGTGTGTGCGTGATTTTGTATTTCTGACTTTTAAATTTACCCATTGAACCGCTTACATACCTAATAAACGTTCTTGCATCTTCTACATTATTGAATAGATGCGAATGGTCATTGTATAATTTAGCAGCAATACTGCTTTTACTAATAGATGGGAATTTAGCCACGTACTCCGCAGCTAGTTGTTGTTTTTCCATATTATATTTAGTTTAACAAATACTATCTCGTACCAAATCCGCTTCGGCTTCCCTTCTTATAACCAAGCCATCCATTCCCTTATTTTCCCAAAGCCTTTTGCTCTTTTCAATTTCCTCTGCGATTCCGTGATAATCTTGCTTTGCAACTAAATCAACTATTGCCCTCATTTCGGTTCTTGAATCGCCATCTAATTTCATTCCTCTATTATAAACCATAGAAACCAATGCTCCTTGTGTGTCCTCGTTTAATGTTTCTAATTGCGGATAAATCAATTTAGTCATATTGAAATATCTAGGAATTGATACTTTAACGAAAACATCATAAGCCATATTGTACGGAATCCTAACATTTAATATTTCCCCTTTCATCATTGATTTAACTACTTCGCCTTTAATACCGCAAAATCTTTTAAGTGCGTTTAAATAGTTTAAGTTTAAATCCTTCCAATCGCTAAAAAGCGTTTTCTCGGTGCAATAGCCAACATCGTAGCCAATTCCAATTGTGCATCCGCTTTGCCCTCCTGCCCAAGTAGGTTTGTTGTAACGTTTCTCGTACACATTCCTTCCACCGATTTCGTGCTGGATAATAAGGTCTATTGACTTTTTACTTATCATTCTTTTTAAGTATTGAATCAGGACTAAATACTAAACCTATTCCAAGTGTTATAACAATGACCGCTCCAGTCCAATCAGACTTACCCATAAAAACACTTGCTAAACCGCCCAAAATAATAACCAAACCTATTAAGGTGGTTTTCCAATCCATTACGTTTTTCATAATATCTTTTTTAAATATCCTATTTGAAACTGATTTGTAGTTGCAGAAAACTGAAACAAGTCGTTTTTAGCCGTTTTAAACCCCAAGCCAACACCTACACCCACTTTTTCATCAAACCGCCTTAAATCGCCTATAAACCCCAAATAAAACTCTTTTTTAGGCTTTGAGTATATCTTTTGCTCAATTACTATCGTTCTATTCTCAATTTCAGCCTTAAATCCCCTTCCTTTTATCTTGTTTTCACTTATTGTGTCGCTTATGTATGCGTATCCAAGTGAATCTATGCGTATTGTATCGTTATAGTTTCGGACCAGCTTATAATCTTCAACTATCCTCATAGTATCGTGGATGGTTAAAGTATCAATACCCAAAACGACAAAAGGGATTGAATCCCCTTTGCGATATTTAAAGACCTTCTCAACTTTTATAATAGTGTCAACCTTTGTTATTACTATCGGTTCAACATTCTTTGGACTGAATATAAATATTAGCACCACGATTAATAATATGGTAACTAATATCTCTTTCAATCTCTATCTTGTTTGTTTTGTAATGCAATAGCCATCTTGTTAATCTCGGCTAAAATGTGGTCTAGTTTCTTATAGATTTGGTCATCCTGTTTTTCAACCATATTAACCCTTATTTCTAACTCTTTTAGTTTAAGAGATATCTTAACATAGATTCCAATTAAACCTCCTATTATTAAGATGGATTGACCGATAATAAAAGTAACTAGATTTTCCATTTACAATTCTTCTTCTTCTTCTTTAACAAATGTGATGCCTGTTGTCCAATCGGCTAAAAAGTTAAAGTTCTCTAACCCTTTCGGATTTAACACCTCAATAGGTTTAAACTCAAACTCTTTGTTTCCTAATTCTTCAACTTGCTTGGTTAGCTTTTTGATAGCTTCTTTAGTAAACTTGTAACCATTTTTTTCATCCAATAAAAGAATGTCTTTTTCATCGGTTGATGCGTTGTCAAGGCGGAGTTCTTCAACTTGGGCTTGATAGCTTTCGTGGTGGGATTTGACTTTTTCATACAAGCGGAATAATTTTTTTTGTGTCTTACTTTCAGAATTTCCAATGACTGCATTTAAATTCGCAATTAATTGATTCAGTTTACTGTACTTCATATTGTTTGATTTGGTTTAAGCGTAAATTAATGTTGTTTTATTTGGGTATGTATTTGTTAAATATCCGTGTAAAGTTTTCATATTTACATTATAATATTTAGCTGCTTCAGTTACTGAATCATAAAAAATACCTGTTGCGGTATCTAGCACAATTCTTGTTACACTTGGCTTTTTTAATCCTGTATCAAATGCGTGTTGTATATTTTGACTTGCAGTAACCCATTCAAGATTTTCAATCCTATTATCGGTTTTTATTCCGTTAATATGATTAACCATTTTATAGTTATTCACATTATCAATATAAGCCTCTGCAACTAACCTATGTATTGTGTAGTTTTTATATTTTAAATCTTTACATAATACAACTTGCATATATCCTCTTGAATTACTACAAGGAGTTAATTTTCTATTAAATCTTAAACTCCATACTTCGCCATCTTTTGTTATAGCGTAATTTGGATAATTAGGAATTGGCTTCATATTGGTTTATTTTATACAAATATAGGTTAATTGTTATACTTTTTATTAGTTTGCCTTTCCATTTCGTGATGTTGCTTTAATATTTCAATTTGTAAATATAGTAGAAATGATAATATTGCAACTATAAACATCAAACCCCTTCTAAAGTATTTTTGTAGTTTTTCAGTTGTGGTTTCAAAATGATTCATAATATTAATTTTTTTAAAATTAGAACTATTCGGTTACTTCAGCAACTTCTTCAGAAGTTTCTACTACAGGAGCAACATAATCGCCTACGATTGTAACATCTAATTGAGTTGCAATCCAGTCATACGCATATTGATTTGTCTGCCAATCTGCATAGTCTTGTCCTGTCATAGTTAAGTTGCCTTGTGATAAGTTTACCATTGTATCACTTAAAAGTGCATAGTAAAAGGTAGCTGCATTAGTTAAATTGTCATTAATGCAATAAGCGTTAAGGATTGTTGCCGTTCCTAAATTTAGTGGGAATACCACTTGTTGTATTTGTTTCATTTTATTTATTTTAAGGAGTT
>Ga0208644_1001309_pt1 | contig 20971 bp, 46 predicted proteins | sample VirMetDEL_Nov_18_FD_184517 | JGI IMG/M metagenome (GOLD analysis project Ga0208644, IMG submission 184517) | Aqueous microbial communities from the Delaware River and Bay under freshwater to marine salinity gradient to study organic matter... | ecosystem: Environmental > Aquatic > Marine >...
ATTTTTGCTTTTTAAAAACAGCTTTCGCGCCATTTTAAGTGCAAAAGCGAAATTTGTCAAGAGTTTTTTGCACTTATCGCGAGATTTTTTGAGATTAGTAGTCTTTTGCGGGGTTGGGGTAAGTTTTTGCAAGTTTTTTGAAGTTTTAAGAGCAAATAAGTCTTGCAATTTTTGGCCTCGCGGGCCCGCCCCCGATAAAATTTGCGTCTGCTCTCAGAAGCCCCGGAAAGTAAGAAAACCACCTAAATTTTGTGTACATCTACCTAATTTTTAGGTGGTTTTTAGTTTTTGACGTTGTGCCTAAATTAGTTTTTTAGGTAAAATTTACGATTTTTTTCAGTTAATGGAGGTAAAAAGTTCTTGACTCAATTAACTCTTGCTCGTATAATATACGCAAATTGGGAGTGAAATTATGATGTTAAAAAAATTAGACATTGCAAGAATCACGATTGAAATGGTCACAGACTACTTCGGGCTTCATGGCACGAGTGTAAAAGTAGTACCAACACGAGAAGTAGGAGACCAAGAAAACGCATACCTCAAGGTTGTATCAGATTGGGAGTATGAAATCGAAATTCATCCTGACTTCATGAAAAACTGCACTGAGCAAGAGCTTGTACAAGTAATTGCTCACGAAATGACTCATGTAAAGCAGTATGAATACGATGATCTTGAGCTTGGTGTAAAAATGTGTTACTGGAAGGGTGAGCTTTATGACGAAAAAGTAGAAGGTTATTGGTTTCTACCTTGGGAGATCGAAGCTCGTGGCTATGAAATGGCTTTCTGGGCACTTTACTCAGAAAAGTGGGAGAACTATGTCTGATCGAAAGACACTAATGTATAAAATGGATAAATTCGGTGAGCAGTATGGACACAAGTATGTTCTCACCGAGTTTATGCTCTATATGAACGATAATCAACTGGAGGAATTTTATGAAGCGTTCGCAAGGCTTCATCCACAATCTCTCTATGATGAAGAAGGCAAGTTACTCCGAGAGAGTTGATCTTGCTTATTGGATTGGTTTACTTCACGGAGTAATAGTAGCAAATCTAATATTTTGGGGAATAATATGGTTAATATAACAGAACCGCTAGAAAAGGTAAACGAAGAGTTTCCTAAAACATTGGGAGGCTTAGACGATAGAGAGACTTATTGGAACTATCGAGTAGTAAAACGAGGGCACTACTACGGTATATACGAAGTATATTACTGCAAGGGTGGAAAGATTCAGTTTATAGGGTCAGAAGCTACTCCTGTAGATGGTGACAGTAAAGATTCTCTAAAATGGATATTAAGAATGATGCAGGCAAACTGGGTTTTGCCTACAATCGACTACGAAACTTTGGAGGAAATTGATGACATTGTATGAGCTTTTTATGATGCCTGTAGAGTTATTTAAAATTGCGTTTGCTCTTGTAATCTGGGGTATCATGGTCATGGGAATCTATGAGTTTATATTCAAATGGCTTGATGCAAATGCACTGATTGAAAAAGTGCGAAACAAATGGAGACGTTAGAATTATTGGGCGGCCTATGGTTTCTGATAGTAGGAATCTGTGGCTGCCTATATCCATTTCTGGAGGATAAAGAATAATGGAATTTATAGTTGGAGGTATTATCTTTCTCAGTTTCTTTTATTTCGCTCTGCTGATATCTTATAAGTTTGGGCGAGATGACGACGAATACTGGAGAAACAAAGGTGGAAAATAAATTAGATAAGTTTATTAAAGCACTTGATGTGTTTGTAATAGTAATGGCAATAATAATGATGTTTATAATAGTGGAGCACGCATATTGAAAAATCTGAAAAAAGTGGTTTATATTGGAGTAGAACCGGACGGTCCTTTCTATGGGTTTCCAAAACGTGTACCAGACGAGCTTGTAACTTGGTTCGGTGACACAGACTATGAACTTGCGCCTGGAGTGCGCAAATGGATGTCTACAGAAGGTTATCCTGCCATTAATGGAAAGAATGTGAAAGTATGGCATCAAATGAGGTTGGTAGATGAATAATCTACTGTTTCTTTTAAAAATGATTGCTATATGGTCTTTAATTATTTGGATAGTAGTAGAAATTATAAGAGTTATAATAACATGAATGAAGATGACCAACTACTCGATTCTTTAATACAGAAAAGAATAAGTATCTTTACTATTTCTGATGAAAAGCTCAGAAAATTATTTATAATCTTACTAAGAAGGATAAGAACTCGATGAAAACTAAAATCTTTTGTGTAGTGGAAGATAACTCTGCTTGGATTCGTGGAGCTTACACTACGTTTGAAGTGGCTATGAAGATGGCAAAAGCCTACAACGGGGTCGATGAGACTAAACACAGCATTCGAACAGTGGACTTTGACTTCATTGATTTTGACATCATCGCACAACACGTCGAGAAAAAAGTTCTTGACAATCGAAGGTGTTCATAGTATAATTGAGCACATGACTGTTATCGATCTAAAAGAGCACACACGACTCCGCAAAGTGAGAGAGCTGAGTGAATTCATTGACTCTAAAATTCGGATAAGCCAGGAGTTAGGAGCTGAGATTCAACTTTTGCTGCTTGAATATTATGCGATACAGTTACAGCTAACGCCTTTTGAAAAGGCTGAACTAAAACCAAAACAAATGGAGTTTGATTTTGTATACAAAAGATGAAGAAAACTATTTGTTAGAAGCCTACAGCGGGGCAGAGGACAAGCAACTCGTCATCGACGAATTAGCCAGCCAACTCTCAAAAAGTCGAAGAAGTATTATCGGCAAGTTGTCCCGTCTTGGTGTGTACGAAAAAAAGGTCTATCTGACCAAACGAGGGGAAAACCCCGTAACAAAACTAGAACTTGTGGCGGAGATCGCAGCATCTCTCAATATCGAGCTGGCAAAGCTTGAAGGATTGGAAAAAGCTCCAAAGGAAGTTCTAAAATGCTTGAAATGTAGTGTTTAATGCTTGAAACACTAGAAATTATCTGTGTAGCACTCGCAGTTTATTTCGAATCCCGAGGGGAAGAGCTACAAGGCCAACGTGCCGTTGCTTCTGTTGTCTGGAACAGAACTGACGATCCACGTTGGCCTTCTTCGTCTTGTGAAGTAGTAAAACAACCCAACCAATTTGCCACTCTCTTTGAGCCAACTGATCCAAAAGCTTGGCAGACTGCTGTTTTAGTGGCGGCTGAAACACGCAAGAATCGAACCACTCCCGCCTTCTTTTTTGCCACTCCGGGGTTACATAACTATAAATACCTAGAGACGATTGGCAACCACGAATTCTTCGGTCTAGAAGAAGACTAAAGCCTTCGTTCTACTACGGCGGGGCCGGTCCACCTGTTCGGCTAAGGGGAAACTTCTCCATCACCGTTCATGTTTACACAAAATTTTTATTAAATTTTTGAGCTTTTTTCAGGCAAAAAGAGAGCAGCCAATTAGAAAGGCCGTTTGACAGAAGGCGGTTGACCCAATCGACCATCCGCCATATCCCGTATCAGAAGCTTTAGTTTCAACTTCGTATACGTGGGGTATCAGATCCCTCGTACTTTGACTTTAGTGGAGCAACGCACAACATTTACTATCCGCCTCTCCCTTAGTTCCGAGGCGGGATGTAAGTGTGCGCGAAGCAGCACCCTATTGAATCAAAGCTCGGGATCTGTCTGATTGAAAAGAATTTTGAATCCGCTAATGCGTGGTTGGACTTTGTTGCCAAAATCTTTACATATAATAGCATACTGAGTACCAAAATGTCAAGAACTTTTTACACTCAGTACTCGGTAGAAAAAGATGCAACACCTAAAAATAAAAAGGCCCCTTAAGCGGGGCCGTAAAGTTCAGAGGCAAGTTCGTTTGCCAACGCGTTTTGCTCTTTTGAAGGAGGTGGAACGAAGAAAACACCTCGCTTCATTCTCTCAGTTTTATCCCAAACAAACCAAGCGTAATCCGTTGCATCGGTTCCTTTTCCAGTGAAGCTGGGGCGTTTACTCAAAACGTGTAAAGCTGCAGGAGTATTCTCTTTCCACCAGTTGTGTCTCGAAATACTTCCAAGATAGTTAATTCTCAACAGCATAATACAGGTGTTCGAAGTTTCAAGTGCGTGTGAAATAAACTCCTGTGCGATAGAGAAAGGCGGATTACTGAGAATCAGGTCCGTTCCTTCGTCCCAGTCGAAGAAGTCTTTTCCTTCGTTTATCTCGCTGTAAGTGCATGTTAAACCACATTCTTCTTCCAGAAAAAACTGAATACGCCCATCGCCTCGACAAGGCTCGTGAGCATTCTCAAACTGTGACCAATCAATTTCTAGGTTTTCGTAACACCAGGGTGGTGTTGCGTAAAAGTCAGTGGCGTTAAGCCGCTGACCTGTCTTCTGTCTCGACATAAAATAAATCCTTTTCCTCTTTCTCTTTGTTAATTTCCCAAAGACCTATCTGTACTTCATAGGTGTATGGGTCAATATAATATGAAGCAAACTTTGTCATACTTTCTTCAAAAAAGAAACCCATTCTTATAGATGTTGCAACACCTTTTTGAGGTATAATTCCATCTTCGTTTGGTATAACTAACCTTCTGTTTGGCTGTACACGGTCTTTTGAGAAGGTATTTACAAGACTCTCAACAATATACCTTTCATCCTTATCACCGTATACCCGAGTACCTTTAGTTTCATTGTAGTTAATGTCATCAATCATTGGATAGAGAATTGTTAAAGCACCCGTGTATTCTTCCTTAGAAAGTACCATCTTTGGAGTTGCTTTATATTTTTCTCTTTTTTGACCTTTAACTTTATCAGGCAGTGGCTTGCTATGTCGTGAAATTAAGACTTTTCTCTCTTTTTCACAAGACCAATCAGCATTTTGAATTTCTAACTCACTTTCAATAGCTGCATCTAACTTTTTACGTCTAGATTCAGAAATATAAAGAATAGGAGTGTAGGGTCTCGCCCCACACAATCGAAGAGACTGTATAATCGCTCCGTTCCACAAATCTTCTCCAAAGTCAAGATACTGAGTATAAATATCTTTAAACTCTTTGGTACGGTTTGCCATAGCACCTGTAATAATCACTACAGCCGAATCATATTCTTCCTCTGTTGGCTTAGAGTATCCATTCATTACTACAGCATTGATACCCGCATCTAGAAATTGGTCTAATAAATTAGCATGTGTTTTGGGGTTGTCTTGGTCCCAATTAACATAATTTGTTACTTTAACGAGAGCTTTGCGTTTAGTGTTATTTTCTTGTTTAATTCTATTAATTAAAGAAGAACCAACTACTCCTACTGAAAGTTCTTGAGCAGTAAAATCATCTATATTTTTAATCTGAATATCTGTCATACCTTTGTATGATGGATGCCAAGGACCAACTTTTTTAACTTCAGTCCATTTAACCATAGAGTGAAAACCAACAGCATTTGTTGCACTTACGCAGGTAAAGACATCTTTCTCACTAAGAGCAGTTACCCATCTTTCTTCAATGCGATGCCTTGTCAGATCCTGCTTCATACAGAGAATCATAGCATTTACATCATATTCGTCAGAGGTGTAATTAACTAATAGATTTTGACGATGAGCTTCTCCAATAATATCAGAAACTTTTGCATCATAATTTTCATTAAGATTTACAATAAGTATTTTTCCAGCTAAAGAACCGTACTTATTGTTTTGTTTTCGAAGGTTTTGAGGAAGAATAACATCTTCCTCTTTAAAACCTATTTCCAATGCTTGCTCTTTTGTTTGGTCTCTTGAAGCCGTTTGATTGATTGTTACAATTATTGAAAAACAATAATCTTTCATTTTAAACATACGAAGAATTTCTTCATACGTTTTTCCAGCCTTTACCAAACCCATGATAAGTCTTCGCACTTCGCACGCAATTTGCATTAGAGGTTTTCCTCCAACCAATCACCAAGCTCTTCTATAAAACACCAGTCAAAAGTATCACTTACCTTACTATTGAGATAGTTTAAAATACCTTCTCGTCGTCGATAGTGCTCCCCATCAAGAACAAGAAGTCCACGAGGAAAGAATGAAAGATTTTCTAATACGAAAGGCATTTTTTGGTCGGCTGTACCACTGACCTCTTGGCGTTTACATTCTATAGCTAAATCGTCCAGAACAAAATCCATCTTAGATCGACTGTTTCCATAACAATCTGTGAATTTGACCTGAGAGCCAAAATCCAGGTTAAAGCTGGAGAGAATATTCGCCACAGCAGATTCAAGTTTTTGTCCAGAGTAGTTAGCTTTTGCTCCCTGAGATACCATAAGGTTTCCTCCTATTAAGGGTTGTTGATTTTTAAGGTTACATTCCTGTTTCGGAATACAGATATTATACACGGATCGAGGATCGATGTCAAGAATTATTTTTAGTTCATGTACAAAAAACCCGTCACTTGGACGGGTCAATTGTAAGTCCGACTTCAATACTCCAAAATAGCCAAGCAAGTGTTAGGCTCTTATCTCTTACAAAACCGGAGTCCTGGTAATAGACAAGTGATGGAAGTATGTAGAAAAGTTGACTTCGTTTCCAACAGTTTTCGCTTCTACACCACATAATATTCTCCTTTAAGTGCGTATATTATAGTGGATAAAGCAAATTATGTCAAGAACTATTTTTTACCTACTGCGTCGGCAGCAAAAAATGCCGAAACCAATACTGCAATTGATGCGAAGTATGTTGGTGCGATATCTGCAATTAGATTGGCTGCAGTTTCAAGACCAAATAGGGAAGTGCAAAAGATACCAAAAGGATAGAGCAATAAACCAAAGAGCGAAAACCAGGCCATTTTACGAATCGCGTCACGTTGCGCATCTTTATCCTCCAATTCCTTACGCTTGAACTCCATGTGCATATCCCATTCTTCTTTTGAGATATGTCCATCACCGTTTGCATCAATGCTTTTTGCTACTTCAGAGTCTACTGTATGTTCACTCATTTACCCAGCCCTCCAGGTGTTTTGCATATTCTGTGATGCTATGATCAGAGAAGTTATCAATTCGACCCTCTTTCAGGCCCATCCACATACCACGAAACTTATCTTTTACACGCTGCCAACCAGTAAGATTTCTCACCTTTCCATAGGCATTAATGTACATTGAAGTGCCGTGATGTTTGAAACCCATAAATGCGGGAGGAACAGTAGTAACGATATCGTTATTATTTCTCCAGCGATAATGACGAATACCTAAACTCTTGCAGTATTTATTCCAGCCAACACGAGGCGAACCGTAAGTGTAGAGAGCTTCAATATTGTGCATCGTCGGGTCAAGCTGACAGCGAGAAGCCACAATCGTAGCCATTGCTGCTCCGAGACTATGACCACAGAACCAAACATGCTTTTGCTTATCACACTTTTCAAGATCAGCTTTAATCATTGGCCAGAGTTCGTCAACTTCTGATTTAAATCCTTTATGCACACGACCCACCGTTTCAGCAAGTACAGGAATTGCACGTAAATCTGCCTTGATATCATTAAATTCACTCGGCTGCGTGCCCCTGCACGCAATCACAATATCCGTTTGATCTTCAAATTTATAAGCCTGGGCTCCATCTTTATTGTAAAAAGTCGCATTAAATTGCTGGAATGACGGCAAGCCATCTTCATATGCTGCTTCCGCCATTCGAGCAAACAAATGACTTTTTTGAGGTAAAGTCATTTCATTGATCATTTTTCTTTTTTCCACAACGTCCATGCTCCGTAACCGAGCAAGCCGTAGGCAGCCAGTTTTGACAGCGGGCCTAAAATCAAAATTGCCGCTCCAGCAGCAACCATAATCGCACCATCCCAAGAAGTACGTTCTTTCAATCTATCAAGAATCCAGTTCATTTCCCCTCCAGTTTTTCCAGACGAGCTTCAAGTTCGTCGATTTTCTTTGTAACGAAAGGATATTTGGTTCTCCAAGCATCCGTTGGCTGCTCGAACCAAGTAAGTCCCCACCGCTCTACCAAGTAATCTAAAAATTGATCCAGCTTTGCATAACACCACAAGCCTGCTCGCGTATCTTTAAAGTACGCAAGAAAGGCGGCTCCCGCAAGAGAACCGCCGATTGCAGTGTAGATCCAAAGTGTATCTTCAAACATTCGGTCTAACATTAATTTTCCTCGGCAATCGTTGCAATTGCATTCTTGGAAAGTTGAAATTCTTTCCCATCAGGTCTCTTGAGAGGAATAAAATTACGCTCATCATTCAGAACCCAGTCAAGTGCTCTTCCTTTTAAAGCGTTATAGTCTTCTTCAAGTGTCCCTGTTACTACGTGTCCATTGGTAAGTGTGATTTTGACTTTCATAGTAGTACCAACCCTACTAAAAAGCCGATATTAAGACCAATTGAACAAGTCAATAAAAAGTCTCGCCCATAGCTTCGCTGTACGAACTCTATTACCATAACTCCCCCCGAGCTGTGGTGCTAGTTTGCTAATGGATTATCTAAAGCTGTCTGGATCTTTTTTCCTAATCTATCTTCTAGCGCCTGGAGCTTGAGCTCCGTATCGTTATAGAGGCTATCCCTCTTGTTGTCGAACCTTTCAGTTGCTTTGTCAATCATTTCAGCAACCTTAGTATCATTCTCACGAACCATATCTTCGACTCGATCTACATTTTTCTCCATGCGATTAAAGTCATCACGCAGATCATTCTTAATGCTGCGTGAGTAGTCTATTGCTTCGTCAAGTTTTGTTTCGATGACTGCGTTGCGAGCTGCAATCGCATCAGTGTCAATATTTGCAATAATCTCTTTCATGTCCATGTAGTCTTTGTAAAATTCAAAGACACCCCATGTAGCTCCACCTAACGTCGAGAGAGCAGTCAGAAGAACCATCATCTTCCCACCCTTGAAAGTCATACCCCCGAATTCAACTTCCGCCATAGTTAGTTCTCAAATTGTAGTGCCTGAAGATTGTTCAATTCCTGTCGAAGCTTGATAAGTTCTAATCTCTGTTTCTCAAGTTCAATTCGATACAGTTTTGTACAATCAATACGTTCCTTTGGTGCTCCAATCGGTATATTTATCTTCGCATACACACCAATGTCGCGAATAAATTTTCTATCGTCTACCGGAGCGTCTGGATTCAGGTAGAGAGTTTCATATGGATTATGTTGGTTAAGAATACCAACAACACCGAACTCCACGCTTTTGGCAGCTCCGATTGCCATTGAACAATCGACATTGCCAGATCGAATACGGTCTTGTTGATAGCCTCCACTCGTATTTGGTAAGTTTAAATTCAGAGAGCTCGAAGCTCCCATTAGCAGTGGCAGAACTAAAAGTAGATATTTCATTGGACCTTCGAGCAAATTCGTGATGAAATTGAAGTAATTTGCTTTGTTTGTCCTGCCAAAATCTTTGACTTTGAACAAATATACTTTACTCTGTCTGCATCCTGCTGGCGTATAAATACGCGAATGTCTTTTCTTTCCAGGTATTTAATTCGCACAATTCGATCACCGCTCAGTGCAAATGGAACACCACCCCAGTCTTTATCAAATACTCCAAACTCAAAATACTCAACATCCTGTCTCATGTTGAGAAGATTCATGTCAGCTTTCCAAATCTTTGCTACATACGAAGGAGCAAGTTTTGGGTAGGCTGGCGTAAACTGGTGGGCCATTGCTGACCCACCAAAAAGTGCTGTTACTAATATTATAAAGCGATACATTCAGCGTTCACCACGGCGTTATAAGAGCCCGCAGGGAACGACTTTTGATAGCCATATTCAGCTACAGAAGAAACTTTAAACCAAGTAGAACCTGCTACTGTTAAATCAAAATCAGTAACATTGTTATACTCAATCTTATCAGCTTCATAAGAAGCCATCGCTACATCAGATACTTCGTGAACTTCCGTCTCGCCAGTCCACGTAACGGTATCGTCAAGTGATGGGCTGCTCGTAAATTCTTCTGGATGTGAAATCGAGGCTTTGTAATAGTCTGCGCTAATTACGTCATATCGGATGATGGGTAAAACACCCCCATCGGCTGCTGCGGTGCTCAGTTTGTATGGAACAGGGTTGCCATAAACACCAGTAGTTTCAGTAGTAATTACACACTTTGCTTCTACTGTCCCTTCAATCGGTGCTTCCTCTGCCAGCGCACTTCCGGCGCATAGCAACAGACCCCCTGCAATCAGGTTTCTTACGTTCATAGAGTTTCCCCCCTCTAATCCTTGTACTGTGATTGTACCATTTCTTCATGGAGCAACTGTTGTGCTAAGCCTACTCGCTTTCCTTGGGAATTCGACGGCAGTGTGGCGTCTGGAATTTCTACTTCTTCTTTGTACACTCTACCATCCAGCACAGATAAATATGTTGGTGGAATATAATTCATCGCCATAAGCTCTGCGTGTCTGGCCTGAGCTTCTGCACTAAGAACTAGTGAGTTGATTCCTCCCAAGAGGGCTTCGAGTCCGCCTAGTTTTTCAATTTTCTCCATTCTTTCACGATCCTCTTGCTCTTCTTCATCTTCATCGTCTTCGGCTTTTCGCTCAAGTTCGTCTTGAATGAATTCATCATCCAAAGGATCTTTCACATATTCCATTCCGTCGATAACGGTTACAAGAAAAGGATCGATATACCCTGGACACGTTGGATTGCTCTGCGGGTCAAAACAGGGTTCGTATTGGTAATTATAAATTACCGTTGCATCAGAGACTGTTCCGAAGCCTTCAACTTCAATGGAACCTTGTCCCCACCTCTCAAGTGGAATATCTCCCACCTGAACTAACTTATTAATCGTGTTTCCAGGACGGTATGACCAGTCGTCTGTCTCCCGAAAAATATATCCTGGACCTTGTGCATCTTCATTTTGTACGTGCACAAGCATATAATCATTGGTATCTTTTGTAACCGTATAGCGATAAATTACACTTCCAACAGTCAATCCGGCTTGCTGAGGAAGAATAGAATTCATACTCCATCCCAAGCCAAATGCCGCTGCGTTTGGTGTCTGCCCGTAGACAGTACTTAGCTCGCTAGAGTAGGAGTAAGAAGAGCAGGCTAGCAACGCCAGCCCCACCAAGAAGTGTCTTCGTACCATCGCTTATACCTTTTTCTTTGCCTTCACCTTGTGGTTGAGCACTTTCGTCTCCCTCCCAGGCGGCCTTCGCCGCATCTCCAATCATGCCATCATAGGGGCAAGGAGTTCCTGCAGCCATCATTGCATCAAAGACTCGTTTGTCTTGACACATTGTGGAAACTGCGGCAACTTTCATTCCCATATCGTAGAGAGTTTTTGAAAGTTTCAATCGCTCGCAGTTCATATCTCTCACAGTTTTACCCGCTGAGAGACCTAAAATCTGTGTTTGCACAGCTCCTGCAATTCCGACAGTACACAAATCACTGTTTGAATTATTCATAGTTGGCAGAATTGCAGAAGGCGGAGGCGACCTTAAAGTTGTATCCGTTTTACTATCTGTAATTACTGTGCTATTTGTTGTAGCTTCAGTTCTTATTGTATCATCTACGGGGGCTTCGGCTGCTGTAGCCGAAAAAGCTACAAATGTAGCCAAAATTAATACAAGTCTTACCATGTATACCGAATCTCCGTCTCTAATTTAGTTTTAGAGTCCATCCCCCGTTCCCTTTTTCCTTCAAGCTTACCCTTAATTATAAGAGTATCTGATAGTTTCGTTTTGTATCCTCCTTCCCAGGAAGAGCCGCCGGTCATGTGCCCGGCTTCAAAATAAATACTTCTACCAGGTACAAGTGATTTCTTTTCATATCCAAAGCGTGTATGGTTTACCTGGTCTTTTATTTTAAAATCTTTATACTCTACTTCAGACTTAATTTCAATGTAAGGACCGGCATAGACATCACAAGCTGCCAAAACGCAAAGAATACCGATACACAAAACTAACCATCTCATTAGTCTTCAATCCAAGTAAGAGTACCCTCGCCCTGTCTATTTGAAGTACCTCCCACAATATTAATACCTACGGTCAATATATTATTTGGAGGTACAGCAATTCGTAAATTTTCAAGATCTACAGTTTGTGGAGCGTCTTTCGAAAGAGTAAAAGAGGCTAAAGGATCTTCAAGAGTAATTTCTCCAGCAACATCTGAATAAGATACATGACTATTTGGACCTATATTTTTCCAAACGTGATCCACGCTGTTAGTGGGATTTAAAAATAAATAAACAGACCCAAAAGTGTTAGCTTGAGCTGTAATTGCAGCACTTAATTGTTTAATTAAAACTTCTCTTAAATTAATTTTATTATCAAAAGTAAGTTTATTTTTAATACTGAAGAGATGAGATACCACACCACTTGATAGCCCAGATTTGCTAGCAGCATGAGTAGAGGGAAAGGAAGTTGTATTAATACTACCTTCAATTGCTCCCATCATTGAAGCGCCTTCAACAACTATATTTTTTCCAATACCTCCAAGACTTGCCGCAACATAGCCAAGTTTCATTGAAGGATTGTCAAGGTGTACATCTGCATTTGAGTTTGCGTAAGTTTCGATATGAAAAGGAATCATTGCACCTACAGGATCTTCAATGGCATATTGAATACGCCCAGCTCCTAACCAACGAAGATTAATTTGAAATACATTTAATTTCGTGGGGTCGAAAGTCATACCTGAAGGGCCAGTTCCATCAAGTTTATCCAAAGTAAAAGAGTCTTGATAAGTCCAATTTGTAGTATGAGCTACTCCTGTTTGAGCAACTGTTAAAGTATATGTACCACCAGGACTTGCGTCACTTGTAACACTAAAAGCACCTGCCAAAGGTCCAACACTTGTAGAAAGAGCCGTAACTGTATTTTCACTCCACTCAAGAATCCATTTTGCAGCTATGGTTCCGTTTGCAGTTAAGGCATCATAGATTTCTTTTGCTTGTCCTGCTGGAGTAGTTGCTACCGAAGCAAAAACTACAACATCATCATTCAAAGTAACAGTTAGATTTTCTCCAGTATCTACAGTAAGAACTTGAATTTTTTGGATATGGGCCTTTCCACCATTCTGACGAAGTACACCAAACTTTCTTCCGTCAAAACCAACTTGAAGTCCTTGTTCTTGTGTAAAAAACCCAGCACGTTGTGAATATCCCTCTACCCCAAGAGGAACGCCGTCATAAGTTTCTCCTACGATAGTTCCGGCCGTTTCTGCTAGAGCATTTCCTGCACCATAAAAAGTAAAGTTATCTGAATCAACAAAAGTAATAGGACCAAAAGTTCCATTAAAGTTTGTAGTTCCTGAAATATTTATATAGTCGCCTGTAGAAAGACGGTGGTTTATAGCTTCTACGGATACTGTTCCAGTTCCACTAATGTTTGTAATACTTGTAGAAACTTGAGTAAACTTTGCGGTAAATCGTCCAAGCATACCCTGACCAGGACGATAGCGAACTGCTCGACGAGAACGAATAACCCCATAACCATATAAGCTAGTTCCTGTCTCACATCTCATTAGAGTTCCTGTACTAGAAACAGTTCCTCCAAGAGCGTTATAAGTCTCAAACTTTCGAGAGTCTAGACCATAGAGACCGTCAAGTTGAATTACAGGATTTATACCTACAGCAATAGGCTCCCCAAAAGCAGAGATTGCAGAAGCTTCAATTCCTGTAGATAAGTGACCATATCGATCCGTTAAAATAACTGTATCGCTATTTTCATCACGAAAATGGTTATATTTTTGATTGTCTCTATTAAATTCGGCCATCTACCATTTTACCTTATTTGCCCAATATGCTGCGGACATTTTGCCCTTCTTTATATTTGCGGCGTGCCTTGCCTTGAACGAACGGCGACGAGCAGCGTAAGACGAAGACTCACCCTTTTTCTTTGGTGAACCTTTTACGCCTTGCTGCCCAAATCGAATAGTTTTAACTTTGCTGCCGACTTTTGCGACAACAACATGAGATTTTTTAGGATGCTTTGGAGTACGTTTGGGCTTATTAAAACCAGAAACACCCGCACGTTTGAGTGCAGGATGTTTTTTACGAACGCTTCTTTTTCTTGCTGCCACGCTTCTTCCTTTTCTTAAACCCTGCTTTCATCAGAGCATAAGCCTTGGGAGAAATAGTAGATTTTTTCTTTGATCTACTAATACCCTTCTTGCGTCTGCGGTTTATATTTGCATACAGTCCGCGAGAGGCCATTAGTATTTACGCTTTTTAGAAGATTTTTTCTTCTTCTTCTTCTTCTTTTGCATTGAGTGACGAGCCATAAAAACTCCTTCGAGACCTTGCGTTAGAATTAACGCAAATGTATCCAATTCTGTTGCCAAGCTGGATACCCACTCCGCAATGCGCTACTGTTTAGGCAGCCATTGCAAGATCATAAACTTCATCGTTTGCGTTTATGTTTAAATTGACTCTATTAAGTCCTATTCACACAGCGTCGAATCCAGTACGCCCCCGTCGATTTTTATTGGTGGAGGCGGGCGGAGTTGAACCGCCGTCCGTCATGTCTTAATAACTCAAATCATTGAGTCTATGCGGGCTGATCCTCTTTACTACTGTGTAGATAAGTAATCTGCCCACAAGTATATTGTGGCGTGTCTTCGACACATTTACCACATTTAGAGCCGACTAAGTGATAGTAATAATCGTTTTCTTGCAACATCTTGTCAGTTATTGCATTACAGATACATACATACACTCACTCGTCTCCTTATAAATTAGGTCGGGGGCGCAAGTAAATGCTTTAAGGCGTCCTATGTGTGCTAATAGCCACCCCCTAGTGAGTTGTGCTGCCTCGTGAACCTTTGAAAGTTTTAATGGTCTTATGCACTAGAAGCTCACTTGGAACTTCGAAGTTTTTGTCTTAGGTCCAAACTTCATAACCCAAGCCTTGATCGTTTTTGAGAAAACGGGCAAGAAACTCGCGCATTTAGAGTCTACCGTTGACTAGCAAATACTACTTTTTAGTGTAGTACCTACGACACTCTTGAACGCTTTCTGCAATGCCTTGTTCGACTTCAGCCTTGCATTTTTCGTTCAGAGCCTTGTTATCGCTCGGTATGATTAACAGAGCAATAACGATCAATGCGATGGTGACACCATCCATGATCTTCTCCTTCTTTGTACACTAAGTAAGTGGGCTGTGGATGAGCATTATACTTTCACCACGATCTTTACTACCTTATCCAGTAACATTGAACCTGCTTCAAGAGCGAGGACTGGTCTCTGGTTTCCCACTAATAAACATACTCGCAAATATGCTTATTAGTGGGCAGGACTTTTTGCGCTGAGGAAGCCCTGCGAAACCTCAAATGCACATAGGAATGATACCAATTTAGCGTGCTTCGTATTTATCTGCGTGCTCAGGACGACTCCCGAGGAGAATTAAATTGAATTCTCACTGGTCTGTTTTTGTATAGCCAAAAGGGTCCGAAAAAAAGCTGCGAGGTCTACGCGCCCAGAATATATCTGCTTTTCGCCGTCGCCCAAGTTATTATAGAGCACTTAGGATACACTGGTAGAGAGTGTCTACCCCACCCATCATCAGGGAGATGGCACCTCGACAGAAAATGTCTGTCACATCCAACGTCAGCAGGGAGTTGGCACCTTGCAGAATTTTGTTGAGTCTCTGCTCCTCTCATTCAATACAAGTATTATACAAGCTTAAGGATTATAAGTCAAGAATTATTTTTCACATGGGGTCTAATAAATTTTCTGTTGGAACCGTTACTTTAAAGTCTTCCCCGTCAATAGTTAAAGTATATGTTACTGTATCATAATCAGGAACATAAGCTTCTACAAAACCACTGCCGAAAATATTATTAATAATTTTTTTCTCTTTCCATTTCTGGAAATCAATTACTTTAGAAGTAGTCTTCATCTGTTCCAAATCCTGCGGAAGCTAGTGCGTCACCGTCCCAATCTGTTAGCCATTCGTCTTCATCATACATAGCTTTTTCTACGGCTAACTCTTCTTCTATAGCTCTTTGAACAAGTTCAAGCGCATAGTCAAGAGTAACATCAAAACGAGCTACTACTTCTTCAGCCATTTCGTATGGCTCAGTATCCCACATTGCTAGTACAATATGAGAAACTTCTTGATAGAGTTCTCCAATACTACCCATATTATCTACCTATATCTTTTACATTCTCTTTCGAGATGACCATGTAGCCGCCTTTGTTATAGGCAATCGCTACAGTGTGGTTTTTACTTTCTGTTTGCTTGTACGAAGTATCTGCTGGTGGCACATACTTTGTCATAGGCACAGAAGGATATTGAGCACTTTCACCTGCTCGATCATTTCTAAGTAAAGCTTCTTCCGCTGCTCGAAATGCAGGTTTTGCTTTTGTTACCCGATAACCAGGTTTTCTACGTCTACCTGAGTAAGTGTGGTTAATACTTCCTTGGATTATCATATACTCTCCTACTGTCAATATGTATATTATAGTAGCAAAGAGCATTATTGTCAAGAATTATTTACCGTGAAGTGCTTTTAAAATTTCAATCCAATCTTCGTCACTAATTTTTCTAGAATCATGATGAAAAGGCGCTACAGGGCTTTCATCTTCCCCATAGCGTCCTCGCTCACCGTTTCCATCTGCGTTCAGTTCAGTCAATTCTTTCTGAACCCCTCTATAGTTCGGACTCGACATACTCAATTACCTCGGTTACCGAATGAAGTATATCAGTTAATCTTTCTTCTTCAGCCGGATCGTTACCTGCGCTAAACACGGAGGTGATCTTTTCTTCAATTCCTGCTTTAATGCAGTAGAGTTCATCAACGATAGAAGGCTCTTGCTCTCCTGTTACGTGACCACAAACATTCAAAAAGGAACTAATTTTTTCTGCTAAAACTTTTGACGATCCTGTCTCAAAATCAAAATTGATGGAGTCCGTTCCATCTCTCATATTTAGGGACCAGTTTTTCATCGTTGTGCTCCATGTCCATTTTCTAATACTTCAAGTAACTCATGATAATGTGCTACTTGTGCTAATTCTGTTTCAAGAGCTTCCATAAAATTTGTATGCTCTGGAATTGGTCTAGGATTGTCTAAAAGCAACTCAAAATTCATACGATGGTATGACAGCTTCCCTTTGAGGTAATCTCGTAGAGCATACTCTACCTTTGCACTCATACAGAAACTCCTCTTAATTTAAGTTCTTTTCTTGCTTTTACACGAAGTTTACGTTCACCCTTACGAAGAGTAGAATCTTCTTTTGTGCAAAGCTCTACAAGAGTAGAAGTCTTAACACCTGCAATCGGAAATACTTGAACAGTTTTCTCTCCAGTTTTTCGGTTGTAGTTAATTTGGTTGGGTTTCCATTTCATAGCCATATTGCTCTCCTCATTCAATGTAGATATTATACCGGCTAGAGATTACTTTGTCAAATCTTTTTTGGTGCTCTTGAAGTATTCTTTTAAGGCTGCATTATCTGTTAAGTAGAAGTTTTCTACTTGTTCAGCATCTTGAGCAAGGTCTATTAGAATTTCAGCATAGTGTATAATCTTTTTCAGATCTTCCACACCACCTTTATCACGCCAGCGGGTCACGTATTTTACAATACAACCTTCCGCAAAACTTAATTTATTCTTCTCTGCATATTCTGTTGGCTGAATTGCATACTTTTTATAATGTTCTCCGCCAACTTGTTTTTCCCATGGATTAGACATTCCACTCCCATCCTTCATTAATTGAGTCCTGTGCACATTGAATATATTCTTTATCCTCTTCACTGAGTACAGACCAAAACTTACTTACACTTAAAGTAAGTGCATAGACTTCTGTCGGATTTTTCAGGTGGTAGTTATTCTCCATCCAATTTTGGAGAGTATCCATTCTAAATTTAATTCTCTCCTTGATGCTCAAGCCATTCCTCCGCAGTAGTTCCTTCGCTTTCAGTAGTTGCTTCTCGATAATAAATGATGAGTTCTTTCTGTTGGCGCACGTACCGGCGCACTTCTTGAAAGTTCTCCGCCATTTTCTCATACCCATCTGGAGTAAGTGCGAATACGACAAACTGACCATCCAATAATTTTTCGATGATCTTCACTTGCTCGTCGAGGTTCTCCTCCGTAATTACAAAAAAATTTACATCGAGTAAATCAATCTCCTGTGGGAGGGGCGGCTGGTAGATCCGAAGCGGAACTTTCTCCGTCACTGTTATTATTTGTGGCTCCGGTATCACTGGGTCCGGCTTGCTCGGCCACTTTGGAATCCACTGACAACCCTGGAGTAGTAGGCTCGCCGTCATCAGCGTCCATAAGTTCTTTTGTATCATTTTCTAGTGCCCTAAATACTTTTGCAGTTCCATTGTTAATTCGAGTTTCAATCAGACCAGGCTTTGCTCGTGCAAGACGAGTAAGATTGTGATCTTTAAAAACTTTTAGATAGTTCTGCTTTTCTTTGTTCAGTTCATTGTTTCTTTGAGTAAGCTGCGTCATTGCTGCTTCAGACTTTTTTGCGTTTTCTTCCGCAGCACGAAGCGAATCTTGTGCAGTTTTGACTGCCAACTCCATCTGAACTTGGTTTTCTTTTAAAGTACGATTGTTGCTTTCTAACTGAACTACCGTACTTTCCAAAGTCGAGACAGTAGCTACATGATATGCGTAGCCACCGCCTGCAGCCATTAAAAAGACTAAAATAAGCCAGGGCATTACATAGCCTCTAGACGCACCATGAGCCTTTCTGCTCGATTGGTTACTTGCTTATGCCAGCGAGAGTCCCGTCCTTCGACGGCAGCTTTCGCCCAGTCGTGCTCGCAAAGTGCGGCATTGAACTTTTTAAACTGTGATAAACGAGGGCGTCCCATATTAAACATCATGTTTACTACAACTTCTTGAACTTCCCCAGGAAAATCATGCCATGCGTTTTCATATAGTTTTTCACACTCATCAATGGCAGTATCTAAATCTTTTTCAAAGGCTTCCCAGACACGCTCTTCTGAAACCGGAGTTCCTTCATCGCAACCGTGTTCTGGGTCACCTTCAACAATTAAATGTCCCACACCAAATGTAGGATAGCCAAGATGGTCTTTGTAGATTTTATATTCTACGCCTTCGTCAACTTTCAGTGTTTCAAATACTGATTCTCTATTCATGCTACTCTCCATTCTATAATGGTAGACTTATGTATGTCTTCCCATTCCTTGGCTATCGGATTATAGCCTACAATTTTATCTGACTTTGGGTTTTGAGGTACTTTAAAACAAGTATTCAAAGTAAATGTTTTTGTTATCTCTTTTCCGCTGTTTAAACTTTTAAATGTAATATCAACTTCACCTTTTAGTAAAGCATCTATTAAGTTCATAAATCCTCTTGTTTTACAAAGATGCCATCAATCATCTTTCCTTTTCTGTCTTTAATATCCATCCATGCAACTTCAAGGCAGTCGGTCATATGCAGATTATTTCTTTCCATAATATTAATCATTACTACAAGCATATCTCCAAGATCATCACGAATATCTTTTCCTTTGCAAACACTATCTGAAAGCTCTCCAAGTTCCTGCATTAGTTTGAGAACTTGGTCTTTGTCAGTGCTGCCTTCAATTAGATTTCGGTCACGATGCCAAGTCTTAATTCTTGACACCATTACATCAGTGATACCTCTTGCCTCTCCGTTCCACTTATCATTCATACTAGAAAATTTCCCATAGGTAAATTATACTTTACTGCATACATATATCCAACCCAGTTCATATAAGTAATTAAACCAAGAACTGATAATGCCACTGCACTATTTCTTATACGTTTCATTCGTCTCCCCAGACGTCAGCCCCGTTTTCCACGAGTATTCTTTTGCACTCAAGTGCAATTAGTTGATGTTCTTTCTGAGTACCGTTTCCGCCACGTAATTCTACGAAGTGCATCCATGATCTCAGCGTTCCTGTCATGTACAGTCGAGATTGTATAAGTCCTTCCGGTAATACTGCCCTCGCCTGTTCTTTTGCAATTCCGTTTTTTATTGCCCACTGATAAGCAGCTAATGAAACATCCGTTACTGAATCTTGAAAATTTTTCCATCCAGTAGCAAGATTTTTATCGTCTGTTTCAATACTGTTTTGTCTATTTTTCGTATCTTGTAGTCTGGCTTCACGAGTAACAAACTGTAAATCTTCTGTGGGGTCTGCATATCTCTGACTAAACTCTTGAAAAGAAAAAGAGCGGTGTCGAAGAATTTGTCGAGCAATATCTCTTGTAGTAGTAATCTCCATACAAGCAGAAGCCATTTCAAAAGGACTAAAATGCCCTTCTTTTTTTAGATACTTAAGTAGCTTTGGTGCTGTTTTGGAATTATTTTGGTTGGCGGGATTACTTACACGAGCACAATAAGCGATAACGTCCATCGCATTCGGCGTTACCCAAACTAAATTTATCATTGAATTCTCCACTATCTAAGAGCATATTATATAGTATATGGCATTGTATGTCAAGAATTATTTAGCCGATGGTAGTTGAGCAAAAAAAGTATTTGACACAAAAGGTCAAAGCTTGTATAATATCCTCTGAATTAAGTGCCAGAATGTCTGCGCTTAGTTCAATTCCGTATAAACGAATGTTAGTGCTTCCGAAAGGGGCAAGTCGATTCTTACTGAAAAAGGAGAAAACTTATGAATGCTATAAACTTAGATAAATTTTTTGTCGGCTTCGACAATTTTATGAACAACCCGTTGTATACTCAACAGGCTCCAGAATACCCACGTTACAACATTGAAAAAGTAAAGGACGGCTACGAAGTGCAAGTAGCTGTGCCGGGATGGAAAAAAGAACAGATTTCAGTGAACGTTCACAAAAACGTCCTCTCCATCAAAGGGGATAAAAAAGATTGTAACGAAGGTAGAAACTGGGTCCACAAAGGTATCAGTGGTAAGAGTTTCGAAAAGCACTTAAAGCTGGACAACAGCTTAGAGGTGACCGAAGCTTCCATGGAAGATGGAATGTTGATTATCAGTTTAACGTATTCGCCCTCTAGTAAGCCCACATCAATACCTATTGGGTAATTATTGGAGATTCAATGAAGAACTTCGTTAATAAGAGGTGGGACGTATTAGAGGCTGCAATGCAGATTAGCTTGGTGTTATTTACGCC
>Ga0208644_1001312_pt1 | contig 20924 bp, 25 predicted proteins | sample VirMetDEL_Nov_18_FD_184517 | JGI IMG/M metagenome (GOLD analysis project Ga0208644, IMG submission 184517) | Aqueous microbial communities from the Delaware River and Bay under freshwater to marine salinity gradient to study organic matter... | ecosystem: Environmental > Aquatic > Marine >...
TAGCAAGATCAAAAATGACACCAAACTGACTTGGATTCTTGCACACAAGTTGTGGGTAGCATTTGATGATCATTGACTCTGCATCATGACCCGGATCAATGGCTTTCACGCCCACAGGGTATCCTTCAAAAGAAGCAGGCATTGTTTCAAGTTCAACGTCTGTCTGTGGGGTGTCCTGTGGCAAGAAGTGCAGTGACATCATGTCTGTATTGATGAACCAGACTTCATCATTCACTGCATTGCCTGAAGGTTCCATGCTGTCAATAGGAAATGCAGGCACCCCGTCAAGGGTGAAGGTGCGGATCAAGCCTTCAACACTCTGAACTTCAACATACTGAATGTCACTGCCAAGCACTTCTGCAATCTTGTTGTATTGCGTTCTGCTGCACCAGATCTCGTTTGGTCGTGCATTTTGATCGGCAAGTTGTGCAAAGACTTCACGGATCATTGCTCGGGTGATGGGGTTCGTTGCAGCATCCTTGATTGCAGGCTGCCACCAGGAGTTTGTCAAAGACAGGCCTTCAAAGGTGCCCGTATTTGTCATCCAGGTCTTGACACCTGCAAGGTTGTTTCCTGACTGGGCTTTGACAAGGTCATTTTCAAGGCGAGAAAACAGGGCCTTCAGTTTCAGTTCAAACTCAAGTGCAATGCTGTCCAAGTCACCCACAACAGAGTTGCCTTGTGCTGCATGGATTGCAAGCCCGTCCATTTCCATCGGAATCCAATAGCGCGCCCATTCTGCAAGTGCCTGTGCAATGCTGACATTTGTTGCAGAAGGGTAGGCATCACCCTGTGCATAGGATGCAGCAGCCCCTGCAGAATAGTACACAGGAAACTGTGCAGCGTATCTGCCACCCCTGTCAGCACCCATGCCCTGGAAGAAGATCCTGTTGTTGACCGACAAACGACCAATCACAGAATTGGGGGGCACAATGCTTTTCAGGTGACTGCCGCTGCTGTCCACCAAGGACATGACAATCTCATTGCCATAGTTCTGACGCAAGCCATTGGCAAGGCTTGTCAGTGTTTCAGTTGCCATGATTCACACTCCTACTTGTTGGCATTTGAAAGAATCTTCTTCAGGTTGCCCCGCAATTCTTTCAGGTTCTTTGGTTTGGTGCTGACACTGTTTGCACTGTGCCTTGCATTGTCCACTGAAGGGGCAGACGTAGCACCCTGAATTGTATGCAAAATTGAAAGTTGTTGCAAGGGGTTGTCAGCCTTCAAGGCTGAAAAAAGATCTTGCATCTTGCCCTTCTTCTTGTCTGACAGGTTCTTCACCCTGGCATCAAGCAACTTGCCTGCCTGTTCTGTGTATTCCTGCAACTGTGCCTTCAGGGCTTCATTCTCTGCCTGCAGGGCTGCAACATCAACCCCTGCCCCTTCTGCAGGTTGTTCTGTCCCTTCTGTGGCTGCTGCAGGGGCTTCTGCAGGTTGTTCTTCATCATCAAGGAACAAGGCAGCAAGTTGATTCAACACTTCTTCTTCTTTGGTTTTCTCTGTCATGGTGTGACCCTTCATGTGCTATTGTTTCAGGGCATCAGTACAATCTGAAAAGCCCCTGTTCATCCCCTCGAATAGGGGCTTTTTTATGCCTGTGACAGCAACTTCTGCAGTTCTGCTTCTGCCACTGCAAGGATTGCCTGTTCATCCTGTGGGCTGATGCCAAACCAGGGTGACATGACCTGATTGAAGGCAGCCTTTTCTTTTTGATCGTTGGTGACTGTAATGACTGCCCGCGCCCCTGTCTGTGTGGTTTCTATCCTGTCAAGAATCACACCCTGAACCATTGCCCCTGTCCAAGTGAGATCCCTGATGTCAACCCTTCTGTCAGCCCGTTTCTGACTGTAGGCCTTTGAATAGGTGCCTTGCTCGTTCGGAGTCTTTGAAGGTGTCTTCATCTTGTTGTCATCAATGCCCCTGCCTGCCCGTGTTCTTGTCTTGATAGCAGCAACACCTGTTGACCCTGCAACTTCAACGATTGCAAGGGCAGTGTCAGGTGACAGTTCTTCAGGGATCGGCAGTTGTATGTTCCTTGGTATCTTGATCATCTTGCAGCCCTGTTTGCCCTGCCTATCAAGTCACCTGTGGCAAGGGGTATGTTCTGACGTTCAACAAAGGTGACAGGCACAGGCACCCATTCATGCCTGCAGTTGTATCCGCCACAGTGTGTAGTGACTGCAAGGCCCTGGTTGTTGTTCAGGGCTGCAATCTGCTTTTTTGTGAAGGCATAACCAACACAGACATCACAGAAGGGCCTGTCAAGGTTGTCATCAGGCCCTGAATATAAGTACAAGACATCAATGCCTGCCTGTTCCATCCTTGCCCCTGCTGCATTCTGAATTGACTGCACCTGCCCTGACAGGGCTGTCCTGACAATCGTTTCAGCCTGACCCTGTGACAGGTTGCTGACTGCAGACACTTGTGCTGCTGCCACTGTCAAGGGGGTGGGCACAACCTGCATTTGAAGCAACACCTGCTGCACCTGTGCTGCAATGTTGTCTCTGACCCTTGCCACCTGAAGGGTGGCAGTGTCACGGGCTGCCTGTTGTTGTTCAAGAAAGGCAACCCCTTCACCTGCAAGGGCTGCTTCAAGCCCCCTGATTGAAGGCGTTTCAAGACCCCCTGTGTATTCAATCCCCAGGCCCTTCAACTTCTGCAGGGCTGCTTCTGTGGCAAGGTTCAAGAAGGGATCAAAGTCAAAGTATTTCTTTGTGCCTGCCCGATCAATCAGGGCATACACAAGTTCAAGGCTGACCTGTGAGCGTAGCAGCCCGTCAGCCTGTCTGTTGTCTCGTATCCACTGCAAAATGAAGTCACGCAAGTCAGGCAGTTGTTTTCTGTACTGCCTTGCAATCCTTTTGACCTGTTCTTCTGCAGTCTCTGTCAGGCTGTCAATTGACATCAGACAGGCCTGTCAAGGGCAACAGGGGTTGCATCAGGGCAACTTCTTCTTGCTGAATCAATGCAATCTCTGCTTCTGCCTGTTCCTGTGTCATGTCCCACAGTTGCTGCATTGCATGCTGCCTTGACAACAGTTTCTCCCTGACAGCAACTGCAAAGGTGTTGACCTGTTCAACAAGGTTGGCACCAGGGCCAAGGGGTTGATATTCAACCTGCACTTTGCCTTCAGGCAGTGCTTCACCTGTGAAGGCCTGCCACACAAGGCGCGCAACATCATAGAAACGTTGTTCGTACAGTCTCCACAGGTTTCGCCTTTGTTCCCACTGCCTTTCAAGGTTGTGCAGTTGAATTGTCAGGGCATAGCCTGAAGATGCAGACAGGGTGCCCCTTGTCATTTCAGGCCTGATGCCCAATTGATTCAGAGTCACTGAACTTGCTTCAAGCACTGCATCAAGGTGGCTCTTGATGTTGGCTTGCATGTCAAGAACACTGACAGAAGCACCAGGGTTGTCAACAGTCAGGATTGAAGCAGGGTCTGACATCTTCTGTGCTTTGTCACTGTCATCAAAGCCTATGCCAACAAGTTGCTTGAATGACTGCAGGTGTTGAATGTGGTTCAGGTCTGTCTTCTGAATGCCTGTTGACAACGTTGCCTGCCTTAGTTGTTCAGACTGCCCTTCATGGAACACCTGCCCGTCAGCAGGGTACTTGTTGTGAATGCAGACCCAAGGAATGACACCAAAAGGGTTGACGTGGTCAGGGTTGTCAGGGTCAGGCAACAGGTTGAAGTCTCTGTCATACACTGCAAAATTGCTTGCAGTCCACACAACATACTGTTCACCCCTTTGATACATCAGGAACTTCAGGCCCAGGGGGTCAAGGTCTGCAGGCATTGCCCATGCACTGTCAGGGGTCAACAGGTCAACTGTGATGACACCCCTGTCAGGGTCATACAAAGGCCTGACAAAGACTTCTTGACACACAAAGGCAGTCTGATCTGCAGAGAAGAAAGCCATGTCAAGATCTGCAAACACGTCAAAGGGGGCAGGGTCATTGTCAATTGTCCTTGTGACCTGCCGGGAGTAGATCGCTGCAATCTGTTCTGCAGCCTGCTTGAAGACATTGATTGAAGTGTCAGCCCTTAGTGCAAGCCTTTCATACGTCTGAGGCAGGAACAACTTCTGCAGTTCAGCGTCAAGCAAGTGCCCCCAGTCACCTGTGAAGATGTCAAGCAGGCCTGCAACGTATTCACGCCGATCTGTCTGTTCCTGTGACCTGACAAGGGCCTGCAACATTTCACTTGTGATGTTCATCTTTGCCTTTTCCTTCTTCTCTGTGCCCGTTTGTTCTGACGTTTCTTTGTAGCCTTCTGCTTGTCTTCTCTGTTCCACTTCTTGACAGTTCTGATTGCCCAGTTGACCCCGCTTGTGCCGCCCCACGTGCCCCAGGCAACGCGCCCCCTGTCCTTCCAGGGTGTCCCTTTGTACCTGTCATCAACTTCTGCATTCTTTCTGTGTCGTTGAAAGGCTGCCATTCTTCTGACTGTGGCTTCAGTCAGGGCGCGCCCCTTGGCAAGTTGTTGTGCCCTTGTCCACCCCACCCTTGTCGCGCCCTTGACTTGCTTTCTGCCGTACTTGTCGCGCCACTTCAACATCTTCTTTGCTTCTGCCACTGCAGCAGCAGGGGGTCTTGCTTTTCTTGTCATTGTCTATCGCTTCCCTGACCCATGAAAGTGCTTGCCCTGACTCTACTTGTGACCCTGTGCAATAGTACACCGTGAACCCTTCAAGTTGCAACAGGGCTTGTTTCAGGCAGTCCCCTTCATACCCCTTGCCCCTGGTGTGTCTGCCCCCTGACCATGTGCCCCCTTGCACTTCAAGAACAATGCCTGCAGACCTGAACAAGAAGTCAACCTTGTGCCTTGTCTTCAGGTCTTTGTTCTTGTGCAAGGGCTTTGTTCTTTGAATAGGTATCAACCTGACTTGCCGTTCAAAGGTCAGGCCTGCTGCTTCTGCCTGCCTTGCAAAAAGATCTTCGTACTTGCTCACAGAAGACCTCCAAACAAGGGCAACTGCACCCTTGTCACCCTTTGCTGACAAAGTTTGAAGTACTCAGGATCTTTTTCCATGCCCACAAAAATGAAGCCTTCTTCAAGGCAAGCCCTGCCTGTTGTGCCTGAACCCATGAAGGGGTCAAGAACAACGCCCCCGGGTTGTGTGACAAGCCTGCACAAGTACTTCATCAGGGCAAGGGGCTTGACTGTGGGGTGGTTGTTCCTTGCAGGGGATCTTGTGCCTATGTAGGGGTTGTCAATGTCGTCTCTGTTGCTTCTTTCAGGCCCTGTGCTGATTGCCTTTGAAAGGCCTGCATCACGGTCTGATTGATCGGCCTTTGCACAGTAGAAGAACCTTTGATTGCCCTGCAGGGGTGCCACTGCTTCAGGGCTGCCGTCGTGAAGTAAGTTTGCAGGGTACCTGTTGACAGGGTTGTCAGGTGAATCAATCCTGCTGCCGTCAATGTTCAAGCCCCCTGTGCCGTGCTGCAACACATTCTCTGCAACTGTGCCTGCAAGGGGCTTTCTTGCTACCGTTACAGGTTCAAAGGCAGGCTTCAAGGCAGTGCCCCACCCCTGCCACTGTTTTGCAATGTCTGTTGTTGGCACAGGTATGCACCTGATGTCATGCTTTCTGTTGCATTGACCAAACTTGCCCTTGGCTTTGTTGCCGTTGTTTTTTGCATAGGCAGGATGTGCAACATATTCAATTTCTGCCCCTGCTGCCTTGTCAATTGCCTTGCTGATGTCGTGACTTTTCGGGAAGCCTGAACCGTACACCCATGCAATCATGTCACGGATCTGAAAGCCTGCATCTTCAATGTTCACACACATTCTGTGTTGTGTCCTTGTGCCTGCAAACGCTAAAAGGTGCCCCCCTGGCTTCAACAGCCTGAAGCATTCTTGCCACACTTCAACAGGGGGCACTGCATGATCCCACCCCTTGTTCATGAATGACAATCCATAGGGGGGATCAGTGACAACTGCATCAATGCAACAGTCAGGCAGGCCTTTCATCAGTTCAAGGCAATCACCTTCAAGCAACAGGGGGTTCTTGTCTTTCAAAGTGTTCATGGTGCCAGGCCTATGATGTCAGACATTGCCTGTGCATACATCAGAGTTTCAGGCCAACCATGAATCTGTTCTTTTGAAGGGTGCCTGTTCCAGGGCTGAAAAAAGCCCCAATTGATGCAGGCACTGACCCTGTAGGTTTTCTCTTCAAGGGACAGGTCACTGTCAATCAACCACGGATACGGAGTATTCCACCCATGCCTTGCAGGCATTTCTTCAACAAGATACCAGACAATGATCCGGGCAGCATTCACAGGTTCAATGACAAGGTCAGGTTCAGTCACAAAGGGCACGTTGAACCTTGCCTGTGCCTTTTCATAGTTTGCACGACCTGTCAGTTGAATGACACCCCTGCCCTTGAACAGTGCCCCATCACCGGGTTCAGTGTTGCCCAGGTTCTGCCCTGTGCTTGTCTGATAGCCGTACAACCTTTCACACTCTGCATCTGACTTCTGTTCTTGATCATACCAGGCAGCCCCTGTTTCCTGCATACAACGCCCCCACAGGGCAGCAAAGGCAGTGCCCTGTTCAAAGGCAAGCAGAAGGCAGGCCTTGTTCATGACATCAAGGAACCAGGGCATCTTTGAGCGGTCAGTGCAGTCACTGCCCCACCCTTCAAAGGGTCTGTTGTTTCGTTCTGCATACCAACGGGCAGCAAGGTTGCAGGCCGCGTTTGCCTGTTGCAGTGTCACTATCACAATACTTTGACCCCCTTGTTTTCAAGACCAATGACAGCATAGCGAAGGGCATCACGGGCATGGTCATACAATCCACACTTCAAGGGAATGTTTGCCTGTGTGCCTGCCTGCTTGTCAGGATACTTTGAAGCCTGCAGACTTCTTGTGATGCCCCTTTCATGTTTCAGGGCCTTGTCAATGTAGATCTCTGCAGGGCTGTTGTGTGGCTTCAGTTTCAGACGTATTTGATCAATCCCGTAGGGTATCCACCTTTTTCGGGGATCATAGGTGGCGACAACTTTCCACCCTGCCCCCTTCAACAGGCTAACGTCAGAATAGCCTTCAACGATTGATGCAGCAGCCCCTGCAGGGTCAACATAGGCAATGCCCCTTCTGAAGGCCTTGCGCTTGCATTTGTCTTCAATCAGTTGAACAAGTTGCCTTGTGCTGCAGTTTGAAGGTTGATCTTCATCAATGATGTGCATGCAGTTCTTTGTGCCGTGCTGCTTGCAGAAGGGCACATGTTGAAAGTACAGGACAGAAGGGTTCCTGTATCCGAAGTCAACGGCAAGGCAGACAGGCAAACGTGAGTCAACTGTCAGGTCTTGCACATGCACTGCTGCATTGAAGTCATCAAAGACACCCCCTGACAGGTGAACAAACTGCCCTCCAACATACATGTTGAACAGGCTTGCAGAGTAGGTTCTCTGCATTTGATCAATGTAGTCATCAGGGTTGTGTATGTTGTCTGAAGTCTTTGCATGTATGACTGCCCTGTCTGCAGGGGCTGCATCACTGCCAAACTCGTCGAATAACCAATTCATTTCAGGGGTTGTTGTCAGAAAGCCCTGGTGCCTTTTGGCACCGGGCTGACGCAAGCGGGCAAGCAGAGTGTGATAGGCTGACCGCTTGATGTAGCGGGCTTCATCTGCCCACCACCAGGAAAGGTTTGTGCCGTCAAGTGTTTCAGGCCTGTCTGCTGAAGCGTACCAGACCTTGACCCCATTGTGCAGAATGAAGACCCTGTCACCTTTCCTGTGTTCTGCAATCAACTCTGCAGGCAGCATGTCAAGAAAGGCAGGCAATGACAGCCTTGTCAGCATGTTGTATGTCGGGCTGACAATCATGCCGTCTTGCCCTGGTTGATGCAGGCAATGGTTCAGGGCTTCTGCAGCCCCTGCCTTTGTCTTGCCTGACCCTACACCCCCAAGCAGGCACTTGACCCTGCTTCTTTCAAGGTGGAAGGCAGACTGTGCAGGCAGTGGTTCATAGTTGACCTGCACTTCAGTCATCAGTGAAGCCGGGGATTGTGTGTTGAATGATGACAGTCTTTTCTGTGTCTGCTTGCTTTTCCCGCGCCCCGTATCCCCTGTGACGTGCCTTGCTTGTCAGATAGTATTCAATTGCCCGTTGTTGGTGCTTGCCTTCTGTCTTGCAGTTGTTGATCAACATGCCCTCAATTTCATCAATCGTGGTTTCATTCACTTCATCATAGGCTTCTGCAACTTCTGCATAGTTCTTGATCCAATGATCAATTGACTGCCGCTTGACCTTCAACATCCTTGCTGCCAGGGCCTTGACCCCGTTTGCCTTCTGCAGGGCTTCAATCACAAGGGCCTTGCTTAGTCTCTTCTTGCCTCGTTTCTTCTTCTCTGTCATGGGCGCGCCCCCTGTGCAATGTGCAGTTTGGTCAGTGTTCCTTGCCTGTCTTTGCTGCCTGCAGTGCCTGTTGAATTGCCCACCTGACCCATGCTGATCTTGTGTCTGCAGGGCTGCCTGCAACTGCCCTGTCAAGGGCTTCAACTTGTGCCTGTGTCATCCTGACCTTGATGATGATGTCTTTGTTCATTTCCGCGCCCCCTTGTGAGTCTACAGTGTGGCACAGGAAGCGCAAAAAGAGAACACGATCCGGATCAAGATCTAAGGTGTCACAGCACTTCCCCTGCAGGGAATGTGCTGCAGTGACAAGGGGAAAAAAGCCTGCAGGGCTTTTTCCCCTTATAAGGTATAAGGGGGCAGTACTTTTTGTCAATGCAATCAATGACTTGCAGACCGTCATGGCCGCCCACTGGGCCGGGAGATGGCCATGAACGACGATTCAGAATCCTGAAAAGCCTTTGCAAACAGTCAGTTGCAAGATTTTTTAATGGCCGCCCACTGGGCCGGGAGGTGGCCGCGCCCTTGCCTCAAGCTTTTTTTCTTAGCCTGAAAAACACAAGCAGAACAATGACTTATAAAATAGTTGTAACAAAGTGTAGTTTTTTTGTAGACAAGGGGTTCAGGGGTCTGCTATAAACAAGATCCAAGGTACACACAAACAACAAAGGAGGCACACACAATGAGAAAATATCTCGGAACATACGGCGCGCAAGGTTGGACAGAACTGAACAACACTTCTGACTTCTACATTGTCATCTCAAACAATGCTGACTTCATTTTGCGTTCATTGCCTGCAAGTGAAGACATGCAACTTGAATGTATTACTGAAGAATTGGGATATTATGATCGCTATGGTTACAAAGGGAAAAAAGAAGCATTTGCAAGGCTTGCAGCCTGCTTGATCTCGTATCGTGAAGAAAATGCTGACAGTCTTTCTGCAGGTGAAAAAAGAACCATCACCTGCCTTTTGAAACAATTGCCTGCACCTGCAGAAGCACCTGCAGAAGCCCCTGCAGAAGCACCTGCAGAAGCCCCTGCAGAAGCCCCTGCAGAAGAACTGCAGACCATTGAGTTCACTGCCTGGGCAACTGACTACATTTCTGGCTATGTTTCACAGACAGGCCTGCAATATGTTGAACACAACAACACTGTCAATGATGCAAACGGTGAACAAAGGGCATGGGTCAGAAACGGATACACAGGCACAACTGAACAGTTTTCAGTGCTTGCATGGTATCTGACACAAGAAAGAAAACGATCCAACCTTGACCCTTCATACAAGCGTTCACTGACTATGACCCTGAAGAAACTGCCTGCCCCTGTTGACCCTGCAACTGCTTGTTCATGGTCTGCTGTCAACACCCCTGCCCCTGCAGAAGTCAAAGAAGCCCCTGTCACTCGCATCAGTTTCAATGACAGGGCATTCAGTGAAATCATGCCCCTGGTGAAAGAACACAACCTGCCCCTGACAGAAGTTTGTGTTCAGTCTGGTGTGTTGGGCAGTGACAGACAACAGGTCAACCTGTTCTTTGAAGGCCCTGCAGAAGCCTTTTCACACCTTGCCTTCTTCTTGAATCAACTGCTTCAGAATGCAGAGTCAGCAGGCCTGTTGCCCTGTGAAGAAAAAGTTGTTGCCTGTGCCCTGCAAAGTTTGCCTGCCCCTGTTGACCCCTATGCTGCAGAGAGGGTTGCAGAAGCCACAGAAACCACTGCAGAAGCCACAGAAGACACAAACACAACCCCTGACATGCCTTCTGCAGAAGAACTTGACTCTGAAGCCTTCCAGGCGTTTGCAGCAGAAATGAAGGCCTTGCTTGCAGATGTTCCTGATGCACTGCCTGCTGACATGTCAGATGCACACACCCTGTTGTGTGTACAGTTTTCAGTGGACAAACGACAGTACAAGCCTTCTGCAATCGCAAGATATGAATGGGCAACTGAACTTGCACAGTGTGGCGCGGAGTTGACTGTGCAACAGGGCATCATGCAGTTCACAGTGCCCCTGCAGACTTTCAGGCAACGTGAATTGTTCAAGACACTGCACAAGTGCAGCCTGCTTGAAGATCCTGAAATGGAAGGTGCCAGGCAGTACCTGTTCACACAGGTTGTGTTGCCCTTGGCAAGATGGGGTTGCACTGCTGAACCACAGGTCAACACTGCCCTGATTGAATGCATGTACTATGACAACGCCTTCACTTTGATTGAAGAAGGATACAAAGCCTGCAGAAGCAAACTGCAGTGATACAACAACAACAGGCACAGGGCAGGGCCTTCAGGCCCTGCCCTTGCCCTTGCAAAGGAGACACACACCATGAACAAAGAATTGATCTTTCAACCCCTGCAGTCAGGGCGTATGGCCTACGGTAGAAACAAGACCCTGCAACAACAGATCCTGTGGAACCTGGAACTTGTGCAGTCAGTTGACTTCACAAAGAACTGTGAGCCTGGAACAGAAGCCTTTCACAGACACAGTCAGGCAACCCTTGAAATGTACCTGCAACGGGCTTTCTTGCATGCCAGGGCAGGAAACAAAGACAAATGCCTGTCACTCTATATGAAGGCAATGGCAACTGAACTGCAGAGAAGCAAAACACTGTTCTTTTGCATGCCCCTTCTTGACCCCAATGACCCTGAAGTCATTGAACAGAACAAGAAAGAACAACAGTTGCTTGACATCTTCACAGATGGGTTGACTGCAGTGCTATGTTTTGCAGTGCCCGGCCTGCTGCTGTTTTTATAAGGGGGTAACATGTCAAAAGTCATCAGACTGAATGAAGAAAACACTGACCTTTTGCTGCAGTGTGAAGCCCTGGTGAAGCAAAGAACACAGGTCAACAGAGTCAGGCAGGGTGCCCTGTTTGCAGAAGCCCTGACTCTGCTTCTGCACAAAGAACAGCAGTTAAACCCCTACACAAGGAAACTGCACAACAAAGCCCCTGAAATATCAATTGTGGATGGGGACATTGCCTTGAAGAATGTGCCAGACTATGAACTGCAGACCTTCAAAAGCAGGTCAGGTTTTCAAGTCATAATGACTGCAAACGGGCAACACTTCCGGCTTGTCAAAGACAACTTGACACAGTATGACACCCTGTGTGAACTTGTGTCACAGTATGACCACACTTTGCCCGCAAGGAAGGTGACATTGAAAGAAGCACAGTCAGATTCACCCTTGTTTGCAGGGCTGACTGTGTTGCTGCAGGAAATGCAAGAACTTCCCTTCTGAACAAAAGGAGACACACAGAATGAATGCAAATGAATACACACAGAAACTGAACCTGTCACAACAGATGGGGCATGTGATGAACCTGCAAGGCAAGTTGTATGTCACTGTTGCAGGCTTGCGAGTGTTGGCACAAAGGGCAGGGGTGGTTTCAGTCAAAGTCAACCCAGTTGAAGCCTGGTGCAACCCTGACAAGGGCCTGTTTTATGTTCAGGCAACAGTTGTCATGCCTGACAACAGAGTCTTCACGGAGTATGGAAGCAGTCACGGATCAAAAGTAGGGGGCAGGGGTGGCAACCATGCCCTTCTTGGTCATGCTTCAACCCGTGCCACAGGGCGCGCCCTTAGAAATGCCCTTGACATTGCCTTGCCCCTGTTTGAAGAGTCAGGCATTGATCCTGCCACTGTCAGGCAGACACAGGCACAGGCACCCCCTGCAAAGTCACAGTCACAGGCACCCCCTAGAAAAGAGAAACAGAAGGCCTTCAGTCAGGCCTATGAAGACCTGCTGCAGCAGATGATGAATGCAGGCAATGCAACAGTTCTGAAAGGGGTTGCTGCCAGTATAGGCACACACAACCTGCACCCTGTTGAACTGCAAGAACTCAGAAGGGCCTACAGAGTCAAGCAAGAAAGCCTGCAAGAAGATCTGCAAGCAGTGAAGAACAAGGCCCTTGCTGCCTACTTTGCAACACTGCAAAAAAGCCCCTGGAACAAGGCCTGCAGTGACAGGGCAATCAAGTCAGCCTTCAACGTTCAGAGTCACACAGACCTTGTGACAGAACAGATTCAACACATGACCAAACAGGCAGACCGTGATGCCTACACAGGCCCTGCATTGTCACACACCCCTGGTGAAAGAAGCATGTTTCAGTGCCACCTTGAATGGGCGCGGCAAGAACTAGCAACTGAAGACAAGCCTGCAAAGAAAAAGGCACCTGCAAAGAAAAAGGCAACTGCAAAGGCTAAGAAAGCATGAAGGTCAATGCTGTCTTCAATGCACAAGAACAAGGGCACCTGACTTCTCTTGACTTGGGGGTCTGGTGTTTTCTGTCATGGCATTCTGACAGGTCAGGCCTGTACACAGACACCAGGGCTGCCACTGCAAGCAGGTTGTCAATCACTGTCAGGCAACTGAAGTCATGTGTTGAAAGGCTTGCACGGGCAGGGGTGGTTTCAGTAGAGTCTGCAAGGGGCAGAAAAGGAGTCAGATGGATTGTGAACACAAAGACAAAGGCAGCCCGGGCTGCCCCTGACAACGTTGTCAGCATCAAGAAAACACACACTGCAGAAGGTCAGGCAGACACACACAAGCCTGACCTTCTGCAGGGGCTTCCCTTTTAAAGGACACACAACACATGAAGCATACAACGAAAAATGAAAACGACAAGCACACAAGTCACCTGCATGAAGCACAACTTGCTGCTGCCCTGCTTGAACCTACCTATGCCCCCACAATCATGACTGCAATGGGCAGTTTCGGCCCTGCCCTGTTCAGCAGTACACATGCACAGTTTATCTTCAGTTGTGTGAGTCAGGGGCAGACTGACGCAATACAGATCATTGAAAGGATTGATGCCCCTGAAGGCCTGCAGAAGTACCTGCTGACTTCCCTTGACCTGTTGCATGCCAAACAACAGCAGGGGGCAACAGCACAGACCTTCATTCCTGTGGTCAACATCCTTGCAGGCCTTGCCCGTCAACGCCTTGTCTTTGAAGCAGTGCAGAAGGGCCTGACCCCTGGTGAAGTGCAAGATGTCATTCTGAAACTGCCAACAACTGCCCCTGCAGAAGAACACACTTTCTGTGACCTGCTGCAGAGAAGGTTCCTTCACCTTGTTGAATCAATCGGGATCCCACAGAAGCACGTTCTGAAGACAACATGGGGCAGAATGAACAGCATGTTGCAAGGGGGCTTCCGTGATGGAGAATTGATCGTTCTTGCGGCGCGGCCTGGCATGGGCAAGACAGCCTTTGCCCTGTGCCTTGCAATTGCAATGTCATTTCAAAGGCCTGTTGACTTCTACAGTTGTGAAATGGGGCAGGCAGAGATTCTTGACAGGTGCCTTGCAATCCTTGCAGGGATCCCAGGGTCTGACATCCTGACCCCTTCTGAAAAATTGAAACGCTACACACAGGCAGTCAGTCACATTGATGACAGCATGAACCTACGTCTTGAAGACAGGGGCAACCTGACCCTGAATGAAATGCTGCACAGGTCAAGGGGCAGGGTGCCTGTCATTGACTATCTGCAATTGGTGCCAGGCCTGAACAGGGGCAGCAAGTTTGAAAACAGACAACTTGAAGTTGCTGCCATGTCAAAGGCCTGCAAAGAATGGGCGCGAACAAACAAAAGCCCTGTGATTGTTCTTTCACAACTCAACAGGGACGTTGAAAAGAGAAAGGACAAACGCCCCCTGCCTTCTGACTTGCGTGAATCAGGGGCAGTTGAACAGGATGCTGACAAGATCTTGTTTTTGTATCGTGATGCTGTCTACCACGGAGAAGATCTTGTCAAACAGAAGCCACATGAAGCGGAGTTGATCATTGCCAAACAGCGCAACGGCCCCACAGGCACCTGCTTTCTGACCTTTGAACCTGAACAGGGCAGGTTCATTGAAACTTGAAGTTGTTTTCAAGGGGCAGTTCACAGGGGCAGAAGTTGTTGCTGCCTGGTGTCTGATTGATCGCGCCCTTGCAGGTGACAGGGTCACAGGCCCTTTGTTTGCCCTGACTCTGCCTGTTGCAGGGGGCATCATCAAGGCACACTTCAAAACACACACAACCCTTCTGATTGAAAAGGACACACACAATGATCCCTTCAGAGAAAATGATCGCAGAACTTGATGCAGGGCAGAAATGGTGCAAGGGCTGTCAGCAGTTCTTGCCTTGTGATGACTTCTACAGGCACACCACAAAGGGCCTGACAAGGCATGCCACACTCTGCAGAGAATGCACAAAGGCAAAGGCAAGGAAATACTATCAGACAACCTACAAAGCAGTTGAAAGGGAAAGACAAAGGCAGAAGTACAAGCAACAGTGCAAGGCACAGGATGAAAACATCATCCTTGAACATCACTGTGATATCTGTTCTGCACCAGGGGCGCGGTATTTTTGGCGCGACAGAAGGGGGCGTGACTTTTCAAACTTTGTTGTTTTGCACTCTGAATGTTTTGAACGGGCTGTTGAAGAAGGCATGCTGCAGGCAAACAATGTCATCAGGCACAAGGACAGCATCAGGAACAAGAAGTGAATGTGACCCTGTTGAAGGCCTGCCTGTGGTCGATGTGCCCTGACCTGCACACTGCACATGTGCAATGTGTCTGTGACCATGATGATCAAAGGGCATACAATTCAATTGTCTGGTTGAAGTGTGTGTGGGAAAGGAACAGGGAAAGTCAACTGTACCTGCCAGTTCTTCAAGGGCGCGCGCCCCTGGCATCAATCAGGGCTGACATTGCAAGGCAGCAGCCCTTTCTGCAACGCCTTGTCAAGGCTTATCAAGAACAGACACCTGCCAAACAATCACACCAACAGCAACCCCTGTGACAACAGCCCCTGCAAGGAACCACACTGCAGGATGCACTGCAGGGGGCTTTCTGCAGTCCTGCCGCGCCCCCTGAATCTGCAACTTGCACTGTGCCTTCAAGGCCTTCAATTCAACCTTGTGTTTCTTCTTGTCACCCTTGCATGCCTTCAGAGTCTTTGACACCTTCAGGGCCTGTGCCCTGGTGAAACAAATGTCAGAAGCCCGCGCCACAGGGGCACAAAGAAAAGCACCAAGGGTCAAGGCTGCAATCGTCTTGTTCATGTCAACGCCTAGTGTCCAGGTCATCAAGGTCTTTCAAGATGTCTTGTTTCAGTTCTGCATTTGTCTTGTTGTGCATGATCCGGGCTTCATGCTTGATGTCTCTGTCAATCTGTTCAATTCTCTTCTTCTTGTCATCTTCAATCTGTTGTTCTTGCTGCAGTTGCTGCTTCTGTCTTCGTCGTGCAACCTGCACTGCAGCAGCAGTTGCAGAAGCACCAAACAAGCCAAACAGGACACCCCCAAAAAGAAAACCTGCCACAACAAGGACACCTGCAATGATCAACCAGGCCTTTGCAGTCATCACACCCCCTTTGCAGGGTCTGTGACAGGCACAGAAGGCCCTGTCTTGATGTTTGCAGGGGTAGGTGTAGGGGCAGGCTGTTTCATGGCAACCTGCACTGCCTTTGACTGTTGTGTCTTCACGACTGCACTTGCTGCCTTGTTCAACCCGAAACAGCCCGCTGCAAAGGCAAGCACTGTTGCACTTTGATTGTTCTTCATGAAGGCAAGCACTATGCCTGACACTCCTGACAAGAAACCCATCACTTCAGAAGGTGACAGCCCGTCAACGTCAGAAAACAGTTCTGCAAGCACTTCTTTCATGGGCGTGACCCCTTGGCAGGGGCAGGGGCAGTCACTGCTGCCTTTTTTGGCTGCATGTACACAGACACCAGGCCTGCCACAATAGGGGCAAACAGCAACTGTGCAACCACTGCTGCCACCATGATCCGGGCAAGGGTCTGTTCATGTTTCTGAACAGTGGCAACAAGGTCTTTCAACTGTGAAGGTGATGCTGCTTCTGCTATGCGTTGCAGTGTCTGATCCTGTGCCCTTGTCTGTTCTCGCAAGTGCAGAAGATCTTGTTCAATCCTTGCCACCCTGTCTCTGATATCCACGATCAACCCGTCCTGTTGTGCATGTCTGACTGCAGACTGTTTCAATTGGTCTGCAACCATTTCAACCCATTCTGTTTTCATTCTTCTTCAAGGGCACAGTGTTCAACTGCATCATAAGTGCCTGAAGCAGTCACCAGGGCCTGCAACGTTTCACTCTGCATCTTCAAGAAGTCAATGAAGTCTTCAGTTGCCCTGTCAATTTGTGTCAGGGTCGCTTCAAGGTCTGGTTGTGGCAGTTGCACTGTCATACTTCACCCCTGTTGATGCTGTCACTGTGTTTGCTGTCTCTGCAAGTATGCAGGCAGTCACAATGATCGTGCCGTTTGTGCCTGTGAACCCCCCAAGCAGATCATATCCGACCCAACCACCCTTGCCAACATCAACCCCTGAAATGTCAATCCATTTACTGACAGTTGTGCCTGAAGGCACTGTCTCTGTTGTGGTTGTGCTGTTGGTGCCGTTGTCAATGTTGCGCAAGATGAACTTGAAGTCAGAAGAAGTGCCCCCTGCATTTGTCAGAATGACATACGCCTTGCATTCAAGGGTGGGTGGGCCTGCAAGCAGGTCAGTGACTGCAGGGTTGACGTATGCCCTAAAGGCAGGGCTTTTGTCACACAATGGCACAGGGGTTGCCACTGCAGACACCCCTGTCAGGGTGTAGCCTATGGATTCACCTGTATCAAAGCCCCCTACATAGGAACGAAAAACAGGGAAGCCCCCTTGAAGACTGTGGTTGTGCCCTGCCACAGTCTGCACCCCTGCACCTGGGGCAGGCTTGCCTGTGACTGCTTCAAACAGCCCATTGATGTTGTGAAACAGAGAAGAAGCAAGGACAAACTTGCCGGGCCTTGCAATCTGATACAGTGACCATTTCAAAGCCTGAAAACCTGCAGTGACAAATGACATCACAGACCCCCCAAGGGTGAAACACCTGTGCTGCCTTCATAGCACCCATCTTCATCTGCTGCTTCAACCAAGGCAACATGTGTTGTGTAGACAATCGGTGAATCATGATCTGACATCAGTTCAAGCACAAAGTCATTCCACCCTGCAGTGATGGGCACTTCAGTCAACAGCAAGGGTGGGCTGCTTGAAATGATGCCTGTGCTGCCGGGAATGTTGAAGGTCACAACGTCAGAAGTCTTTGTCAGGGTGTTGTTTTGCAATCTGACAGAAATGAGCCTTGAAGTGCCATGTGTTTCAAACTGAAAACGCAAACTGCACCAGGCAACAGGGGTTGTGTAGGGTGATGAAGAACCTGTGCTTGTGCCTGAACAATAGGCCTTGAAAGTCACTGACCTTTGACGGGCAGTTGTGTTTGCATTGTCTGCATTGCCCCACACCCCTGACCCCGGCCCTTCAAACTTGAACAGTTGTTGCTTGCCTGCCCCTGCACTGTACAGGGTGCCCCTTGCAACTGTCCTGCCCCCTTGTGTGCTTGTGTGGTCATGACCCTGAATGCCTTGACTTGTTGCCCCTGGTGCAGGCTTGTCAAGTATCAATTCATACAGGGCATTGACCTGACTTGTGACCCTGAACAACACTTCAGAGTCAAGCCACTGTTGACCTTCAGTCATTTCATTCACTAGTTCTGAAAACCAACGGAACACACTCACAACCTGACCCCCTTGCTGTTGACAGTCAGGCCTTCAACTTCTGCAACCACAATTGAATACACCTGAAAGGTTGCATCTGTTTCACTCTCACATTCAATCTGAAGGGCATTCATTTTGCCCGGGCTGCAGGGCATCTGAAGCAAGGCCCATTGATAGGTTGGTGACTCTGCACTGTCTGTTGTCTTGTCTAGTGTGACAGGCACGATTGCCCCCACAGGGTCAGGGTCTGACAGGGCTGCTGCTGCCTCACGCGCTTTCACAATCACAGGGCTGTCAACACAATCATAGCAGATCCAAACTTGCAAAGGCCCTGTGACCCTTGGACTGACAAAGAACCTGCCAACATCTGAAAAATAACCGGGCAGCGTGTACCACTGGTCATAGGTCATGTCCTGTGGTGTCTTTGCCGTCAATGCCAGGGTGAACAAGGCACTGCTGCCCCCGTCAATGCTATACAGGCACCCCCTTTGCATTGCAGGGCCGCCCCCTGGACCATGATCATGACCTTCCCACAGTTGACTGCCTGCTGTCTTGCCTACTGCTGCAGAGTCAATTGTTCCTTCATACAAGGCATTGACTGCTTGAAAGGCCCTTGTCAACCACGTTTCAAGGATGCTGTCACCTGCTTCAACAGTATCAAAAGAAAGAACCTTGAAAAGGCTTGTGATTGCCATGTCACACCCCCCATTTGTAGGGGTCATCCCCGTTCAATGTTTCAGTGCCTGCATCTGCCAGGGCAATGTAAAGGCCCTGACGTGCTGCCGCGTTTGCACTGCTGCCCACATCCTGCCACCTGTCAAGCCTGACAATGTCACCTGCTGCAATTGTCCATGTTGACGGCAAGGCATCAAGTTCAAGGGTCTTTGCTGCAGTGTCAACAGCAACAAGGGTTGCATCATGTGTGTTGATAGTGCCCCCGAGGCTGCTGCTGTCCCACACTGTGACAGAGTCATCAGGCAAGAAATAGTCAACATCTTCAGTGCCCGCGTTGCCCCCTGGTTCAATGTCAGGGTCTGCAGGGGCAAAGTGTGTCACTGATGCTGCTTCAAGGGTCAACACTGCCCCTGAAACGCTAGCTACCACCCCTGCAAAACAGATCCTGCCAAGGTTTGCAGGCTGTCTTTTCTGCAGCAGTTCAAGTTCAACAAGGCCTGTGCTGTCTGCAGGTTGGGCGCGTAAGACCTCAAAATAAGCACCACTGAAGCCCGTGCCCCCTTCAAGGTTTGCAAAGTGTGGCAGAGTGAATGACACCACCTGACCCGGCCTGAAGGCTGTTGCAGGCTGCAACAACACCTTCACACTGAACCTTGCAAGGGGTCTTGACCTTGCCTTCAGAATTGAAGTCAACAAGGGAATAATGACTGCAGCACCCCCTGCCGTTGTCAATCCGGGGTCAGACAGGGTCAAGTCAAGTTGACCGTGCATTGACACTGACTCCCGTTCAATCAGATTCACTGCCCGCGTTGCCTGCCCGTCAATGTTGAAGTCAGTTTCAAGCCGGGCAGCATTCTTCACAAGGGACAGGTCAACGAACAAGGCAGGCACTTCTTCCCTGTTCAGTTGTGATGCCCCCACTGTGTGACTTGTGCCCTGAAGGGGGTACACATCACCCCTTGTGATTGCCCTCAACAGTCCATCTTCACAGAACACAAGAAAGCAATTCAATTCAATTGACAGCCATTCAACAAGGTCACTGACCTTCAAGGGCGCGTCAAGATAGTACCTTCTGACGCTACTGAAGGGGGCAAGTGCATCAAGGCTGTCATTGTCAACTTCTGCAGTTGTGAACCCAAGCCCCCAGGGTGAAGGCAGCACATCATACAGGCCTGAGTCAGGGCCGTTTGTGCCTGCCCCTTCAAGGCTGAACAAGATCTGACGCAACAGCAACAGGGCATCCTGTTCAATCCTTCTGACTTCTGTTGCCTGTGCTTCTGCCTTGTGTGTCTCTGCAATGCTGCTGTCAACTGCCCTGACCATGTGGGGATCAAGTATCATCTGCTGATACACACCAGACACAAGATCCCCTGCAGACACAGTCAGGCTGCCGTTGTGCTTGATCGTGAAGGTGGCAGTTCTGCTTGAAGGGGTCGAAACACTCACAACCTGCAGGCCTTCACCCCCTGTCAGCAGGGCACCTGCAGAGTCTGTCAAGTCAATGATATCACCTGCCTTGACAAGGGTTGCATCACCTGCCCTGTCTGCAGTCTGTGTCAGGGTCAAGGTCTGCCCTGAAACACTTGACACTTCAAAGCTGAACAAGGGGTGTTGTGTGAATTGGTACTTGATTAATTCATTGTTGATCCTGACATAGGCCGGGAAGTAGGCACCCCCTCTGAAGCCATGTGAAGGAAAGGGTGTTGCCTTGTCTTTCAGTCTGACTGTGATGTCTTCTGCATTTGTTGACACACCAGGGGGCAGGGTGTTTGCCCCACCGGGATACAACAGACCCTGACGCAAGGCACCCCCTGCAAAGTCACCTGCAAAGGCCTGTCTGTCATTGATCAACTGTTGCCCTGAAACAATGGAGACTCTGACCCCCTGCCCGTTCTGCTGCAGGTTTTCAATGTACCCCTTGAAACGGACAGTTGCACTGCTGACATCATCAAGGGCAAGCCATGACAGCACAACCTTTCTACCTAGCAACAGAGGATTCTTGCCGTACACATTGAACCCTGCAGGATGTGCTGCTGCTGTTGTGCCAAGGGCTGCCCTTGTGACTGTGATGTCATCATACCCTGACCCTGATGCACTTGACGTTGCATACACTGCTTCACGTTCAACCCACAGGTACCCGGGGATCGTGTAGATACTTGCAGAAGGCACCCTGACTGTTGTGCTGCTGTCTGTCATTTCCTGAAGCAGGGTGCTGACAGGGGCTGTTGCCTGTGCCGTCAACAGTTCAGGGCAGTGTGTGAGTTGAAGGGTTGTGCCCCCCAGGTCAGTCTGCCCTGTGTAGGGGTCAACCCCTACTGTCAACCCTGAAGGCACAGGGGCAGAGACTCTGACAAGGGTGT
>Ga0208644_1001315_pt1 | contig 20871 bp, 22 predicted proteins | sample VirMetDEL_Nov_18_FD_184517 | JGI IMG/M metagenome (GOLD analysis project Ga0208644, IMG submission 184517) | Aqueous microbial communities from the Delaware River and Bay under freshwater to marine salinity gradient to study organic matter... | ecosystem: Environmental > Aquatic > Marine >...
CAACGTGGCGCAGCCTTCGCAACCGATGGGATTTTTAGAAACACTCAAGTCAATCCCCTCAGGCATCGCCAACGATCTGAAGATGGGTTGGCAAGCTGGCATGTTCCGTGGTCGCGACACGCAGCGTGAGAACTTGATGAACGCCGGTTACAACCCCGCGCAGATTCAAGACTACTTTGCACGGACGGACGCGACGCTGGCTCGGAACGCTGCTGAAGCCGCCATGCGCCAAGATCGAGGCGACACGTCTCCGCAGAACCCGATGGACCAATATTCAGAACTGGCCAAGGGTTTCGCGCAGGAGTACAACATCGTTGGACGCAACCGCTCTCAGCTGATGCCGTTGTTGGAGAACTTCTTGCGCTCACGTGGCATCTTGCAGCCAACAAATTACAGCGACAAGATCTTCGAGGTTCTTTCCGTGCCGATGCAGCAAGGCGGCTCTGTGAGCCTCGAAGACCTGTATCAGAAGTACGAACAAGGCGGCAAGGTTCGTCCCTCGTTGCTCGAAGGGTTCATGGCTGAGTTGAATCGTCTGCGTTCTCTGCAGCGCAAGCAAGACGCGCAGGAGTTCCGCTTGGACACGGCTGAGACGCCTGCTTCGCGCAGCCCGACGCGTCCGCCACCGCGACCGACAACAACCGCTGCCGTGCCGACTGGCGAATCTGTTGCGCTCACCGGAGACGTTTACCGCGACACAGCTGTGATGCTCGCTGAACGGTACGGTCTGCCGCCGAATGTGTTCGTGTCGTTAATTCAAAACGAAAGCTCATACAACCCCAACGCTCGCAGCCCCAAGGGTGCGATTGGCTTGGCGCAGTTGATGCCTGGAACGGCTCGTGATTTGGGCGTCGACCCGACGGATTGGCGACAGAACCTCGAAGGCGGCGCACGTTACTTGCGCCAGCAGTGGGACGAGTTCGGTTCACTGCCTCTCGCATTGGCGGCGTACAACGCTGGTCCAGGCAACGTCCGCAAGCACAATGGCATCCCGCCGTTCCGCGAGACGCAGAACTACGTCACGAGTGTGTTGCGCGACGCAGGCGTTCCTGGTTACGCAGCCGGTGGCGCAGTGAGAGCATACGATCCCGCAGCGGTCGAAGCACTCATGGCTTCTGTCGGCAACGGTTACGCAAAAGGCGGTCTCAAAACGCACGACGGGTTCGAGGCTGTGCAGAATCCGGACGGCAGCGTTTCGACCGAGATCTCGATCACGGTGCAAGATCCGCGCCTGAACGAAGGTCGTCCGACCAACATCCCTTCGTTGTGGGATCGTAAAGTGGTCGACGACGATACGGCGGTGGAGCGCGCACTCAAGAGCGGCAAGAAGTACAACTCGTACGAAACAATCGAAGAAGCCGTACGCGCCGCTCGTCAACGCTCCTCCGACCTCGGAACCAGACTCAACAAAGCCGAAGGCGGTTACATCAAGTACGATCCGGCTTTGGTCGACACAATTGTGAAAAAATTCAGAGAGGGAACCCATGTCTGATATCAACGAACGCGACGACGAGTCCCTCGAAGAAGGCGAAACTGTCTCCTACGAGGACTCACTTCCAGACGTAGAAGACACCGAAGACGGTGGCGCAGTCCTGCGCATGGAAAACGACGAAGACGAGAAGCGCAACCTCGCGCATTTCGCCAACATTGTCGAAGAGGTTGACCAAGCCGCGCTGAAGGTCGCGGTCACCGACCTGCTCGACAAGATCGGAAAAGACAAAGAGGCTCGCGAAAAACGCGACAAGCAGTACGAGGAAGGTCTGCGCCGCACAGGGTTGGGCGACGACGCTCCTGGAGGCGCGCAGTTCACCGGCGCGAACAAGGTCGTTCACCCGATGCTGGTCGAGGCGTGCGTGGACTTCTCGGCGCGGTTCATGAAAGAGATTTTTCCGCCCAACGGTCCAGTGAAGTCGAAGATCTACGGCGAGCAGGACAAGAAGAAGGTCGAGAAGGCTGAACGCAAAACAGAGTTCCTGAACTGGCAAACCACCAAGCAGATGCCCGAGTTCCGCAGCGAACTTGAACAGCTGAGCACGCAGTTGCCGCTCGGCGGTGGGCAGTACATGAAGTTCATGTGGAATCCGCAGCGTCGCCGACCCATGAGCGAGTTCGTGCCGATCGACGACATTTACCTGCCGTTCGCCGCAACGAACTTCTACACCGCCGAACGCAAGACGCACGTCCAGTACATAACCAAGATGGAATACCAGCGTCGCGTCAAGAGCGGCATGTACATCGACGTGGACCTTGGTTACGCTGGCGAGATCGATTGGAGCAAGTCGTCCATCGCCAACGACAAGATCGAAGGTCGCAAGGAATCCAGCTACAACGAAGACGGTCTGCGCACCATCTACGAGATCTACACGTTCTTGGAGTTTGAAGACGGGCTGGAACCTTACATCCTCAGCATCGACAAAACCACCGAGTTGCCGCTGGCGCTCTACCGCAACTGGGAGCCGGACGACGAACTGCGCAATGAGCTGGATTGGATCGTTGAGTTCCCGTTCGTTCCGTGGCGTGGTGCGTACCCGATCGGGTTGACCCACATGATTGGCGGCTTGAGCGGCGCGGCCACTGGCGCGTTGCGCGCATTGTTGGACAGCGCACACATTCAGAACGTCCCCACACTGCTCAAGTTGAAAGGTGGACCGAACGGTCAGACCATCAACGTCCAGCCCACCGAGGTTGTTGAACTGGACGGCGGCGCGATGGTGGACGATGTTCGCAAGCTGGCGATGCCTCTGCCGTTCAATGGTCCGAGTCCGGTGTTGTTCCAGCTGCTGGGCTTCTTGGTCGATGCGGGCAAAGGCGTCGTGCAAACGTCGTTCGAGAAACTCAGCGACCAGAACCCCAATCAGCCGGTCGGCACGACGATGGCGCTGATCGAGCAGGGCATGGTGGTTTTCTCGTCCATCCATTCGCGACTGCACAACGCGATGGAAAAGTGTTTTTCGATCTTGCACCGCCTGAACAGCGCGTACCTGACCGAAGAAGACATCGAGGCGCACAACGCAGGTTTGGAGATCGACCCCAGCGACTTCGATGGTCCGATGGACGTGATGCCGGTCAGCGATCCGGCAATCTTCAGCGAGACGCAACGCTTCGCGCAAACGCAAGCCATCATGCAGCGCGCACAAATGATGCCGCAGCTGTACGACCCGCGCAAGGTCGAAGAGATGTTCTTGCGCACACTGAAGATCACGCCGGACGATGTCATGCAGCCACAGATGGCCAGCGAGGACATGGATCCGGTCAGCGAGAACGTGGCGGCGTCGATGGGCAGACCGCTTTACGTTTTGCCGCGCCAGGATCATATCGCGCATATCATGACGCATATGGCGTTCCTGAAGTCGCCGTTGCTGGGTTCCAACCCGCCAATCATGCAAGCGTGCATCTATGCGATTGCGCAGCACTTGAAAGATCACTTGTTGAACTACTACCTTGTGGAGGCTCACAACGCCGTGGACAAAGCGCAACGCGAAGAACTGATCGAGGCAGAAGCGGAAGAGCAGGTCAAGTTGATCATTCAGGTTCAACAACTGATCGAAAAGCAGCTTGGTTCGTTCGGTCAGGAACTGGCCGCGCTCACGGAGTTCGCCGAGCAGTTCAAGCCGCAGCCTCCGATGCCGCCCGACAACAGCATGCAGATTGCACAGATGAACGCGCAAGTTCAGGGTCAGGCACTGCAAGAGCGTGCGCAGTACAATCAGGCACGCGTCCAACTGGATCAGCAGAAGCTGCAAACGCAACAGCAACTGGAAGCCGCAAAGCTGGCCGCACGCCAGCAGGAGCAGGCAGAAAAGCTGCAGGCAGAGCAGATGAAGCAAATTGCCGAAAACGAGCGCACCGCTGCGGACATCGCCGCACGCGAGCGCATGAACACGGCAGACAACGACACCGCGAAATTGCTCGCTGCAGCCGAATTGGCAACTGGCGAACGAGTCTCGGTGAGCACCGGCACAGGCATCAACCCCAACCCTTGAAAAGGAGCGCATCATGAGCGACAATCCCAACAAAGCCAAAGAAGTTCCAATGAACACGGCTGAAGTTCCCCAGCATCACCGCATGGCCGCAGGCGAAAAGTGTGACGGCCAGCACACACCACCTTCTAAGAGTTCTGGACCGAAGACACCGGCATGAACTTCGAAACCCTCTTGTTGAACCGTCTCAAGGAAGAGCAGCAGAAGTTTGCTGTTGACGCCTTGAGACGGCCACAGGAACGCGACGCCTTTGAGTACGGGTTGCGCGTTGGAATATTCGCCGGTTATGAGGCGGCGATCAATGTGCTCTTGAAACTTGTTGATGAGGAGAAAAACGGTGACAATGACATCTGAGAACGCTTTGGCAGAGGCGTTTCCGGCGGCAGACGCTGGAGTGCAGCCTTTTGGAAGCCGCGTTCTGGTTCAAATCCGTACGCCGAAGAGCAAAACTTCTGGCGGCATCATTTTGCACAGCGAGTCGCGCGACACTGAAAAGTGGAACACACAAGTTGCCAAGGTGATCAGCATTGGACCACTCGCGTTCAAAAATCGCAACACCATGGAACACTGGCCGGAAGGCTCTTGGTGCAACGTGGGAGACTTTGTTCGGGTGCCGAAATACGGTGGAGACCGTTGGGAGGTGCCTCTTACAAAAGAAACCATGGGCAAAAAAGAGTCAGCAATGTTCGTAATTTTCAATGACCTCGACATCATCGGGCAGGTAACTGGTGACCCGTTGGCGATCAAGGCGTTCATCTGAAAGGAGATGACAAATGAGTGAAGTGATCAAAGAAGAAGACCCCAAAGACGAAGAGATCGTGATCGTTGAAGACGAGTCCAAGCTGAGGGCCTCAGCTGAAGATGACGACGACGGGCAAGACGACGAGCGCATCTCTACAGAAGAAGAAGATGATGAAGACGAAGAAGAACACGACGACGAGCGTGAAGCAATCCGCGAACGCCGTCGCAAGGAGAAGTTGGAGCGCAAACAGCGTCGCGAAGAAGCCATCAAGCGTGACAAACTTGAGTTGGATTTCCTGCGCAGCCGCAACGACGATCTTGAACGTCGCCTGACTGCACAAGAACAGCGTGCGCACCAAGGTGACCTCAACACAATAGACTCTGCAATCGCGCAAGCCGCCAAAGAAGCCGAGATGGCCGATAAGGTTATCGCTAAAGCGGTCGCGGCTGGCAACGGTGAAGACGTCACGCAAGCAATGCGCTACCGCGATCAGGCACTGGCTCGCATCCAGCAACTGAGCGCACAGAAACAAAATGTGCAACAGCGTCCGCCGCAACCTAAGCAACAGATCGACGAGCGCACAATGCACTACGCGCAGGAGTTCATTAAGGAGAACCCTTGGTACGACTCACAAGGTCGTGACGAGGATTCATCCATCGTGATCGCCATCGATCAGTCTCTCGCCAAAGACGGTTACGACCCTCGCAGCGAGGAATACTGGACAGAACTGCGCAAGCGTGCTGCGCGCCGGTTGCCGGAGCGGTTCGGCAAAACAGGAACCAAGGAGCAACGCACCCCGCGTGGCGGTCCAGCAGTTGGGTCTGGCCGTGAGCACGCGCCAACCAGCACGCGCAAAGAAGTGTACATCAGTCCTGAGCGCAAACAGGCGTTGATCGACGCAGGCGTTTGGGACGACCCCGTGCTGCGACAGAAATATGTAAAGAGGTATGCAGAATATGATCGAGCGAACAGATCATAAAACGCTTGCCTTTTTCATAGAAACAGATTTTAATTCAATCAATCGCTGAAAGGAGCGAGTACCATGACCGACGAACGACTAAAGAAATCCGCTGGCGAAGGTCGCGAGAACCGCGCGATGCAGGATCGTGCATCCACACAAAATCGCGCCATTTCCGATGATGAGCGGGTAGAAATGTTCCGTCAGCAATTTCACCAATCCTCTCTACCGGATTTGCCCAAACTAGACGGCTGGCACTTGTGCTGGCTGACCACGACAAACCCGCGTGACTCCATCCAAATGCGTATCCGTTTGGGCTATGAGCCCGTGAAGCCAGAAGATGTTCCTGGCTGGGAATATGCAACGCTCAAGACGGGCGATTGGCAGGGGTTCATCGGCGTGAACGAGATGCTTGCCTTCAAACTGCCGCTTTCACTGTACGAAAAGTACATGCGTGAAGCGCACCACGATGCTCCGTTGCGTGAGGAAGAAAAACTCACCGACACTCAAGACTTCTTGGAACAGCAGGCGCGTGCTTCTAAAACTCGTGTTGACATGGGCGACGGAAATAGGGAGTTTGGTGTGGATAGGGAACCGGTCTTTGACCTTTCCTGACGAACCATTCAACCTTAGGAGCAAACTATGTCTTCGACTAGCGCACCCTTTGGCTTTCGTCCGTCTTACCACAACAGTGGCCAGATGCGCCCGAAAGCCTACACGATCGCTAGCACCTACGCTGCCAACATCTTTCAGGGCGACCCTGTAAAGTTGACGGATGCAGGTGTTATCCAGTTGGGCACCAGTGATGGTACCCGTTCCGGCACCGTGGATGGGATTTCCCTTCTCGGTATTTTTGCTGGTTGTCAGTACAACGATTCCACCGGTCGTCCGGTTGTTTCGCCGTTCTGGCCCACCGGCACAACGGCAACTAACATCGTTGCATGGGTCTACGACGATCCTGAAACGCTGTTCGATGTTCAGTACAACAATCCTTCTGCAGGCACCACGGTTCAAACCGCTGTTGGCGAAGAATGTGATTGGACGGTTGCTTCTCCGGGCGGTTCTACCAGCACCGGTCTGAGCAACACGTACCTGACGGCCATCCAAGCGACTTCTGGCCAATTCCAGATCACCGGTTGGGGCTACAACATCAACGACTCCTTGACTGACGCTTACGTGGTTGCGACTGTTCGCATCAACGAGCACCAGTACAAGGCTTCTGTCAACTCGGTGTAAGGAGGGCTTGAACCATGGCTACACCTATGCGTAGTACTGACTTTCGGTCAGTCGTCGAGCCGATCCTGAACGAGGTCTTCGACGGAGTTTACGATCAGCGTGCTGATGAATGGAAGATGGTCTTCCGTGAGCAAAAGGGCATTCCCCGCAACTACCATGAAGAACCCGTCCTGTACGGCTTCGGTGCTGCGCCGGAACTTCCTGATGGCATGGCAGTCACCTACCAGTCTGGCGGCGTGCTGTTCATTCAGCGTTACCTCTACAAGGTCTACGGTCTGGCGTTCAGCCTGACCAAGGTTCTGGTGGAGGATGGCGATCACATTCGTATCGGTCAGACCTATGCCAAGCACTTGGCTCAGTCTCTGATTGAAACGAAAGAGACGCTGTCGGCCAACATTCTGAACCGTGCATTTAACAGCTCGTATACGGGTGGTGACGGCGTTTCGCTGATCAACGCTTCGCATCCGATTGTTAACGGCACCTTCAGCAACCAGCTGACCACCGCTGCGGCTCTGTCGCAGACTTCTCTTGAGCAGATGCTGATCCAGATCCGCAACGCTGTTGACAACAACGGCAAGCGTATCCGCCTGACGCCCAAGAAGATTGTCACTGGTCCCAGCAACGTGTTCCAAGCAGAAGTTCTGCTGAAGAGCGTGCTGCGTGCGGGCACAGCTGACAACGACATCAACCCCGTGAAATCCATGGGTCTGCTGTCGGAAGGTCAGGCTAACCTTTCTCGTATCACCTCGACCACCGCATGGTGGGTGCAGACTGATGCGCCGGAAGGCATGAAGCTGCTGATGCGTCGTCCGCTGGAAAAGAGCATGGAAGGTGATTTCGAAACCGACTCCATGCGCTACAAGGCGACTGAGCGTTACACCGTTGGTTGGACTGACCCTCGTGGTCTTTTCGGCACAGCCGGTGTGTAAACGGATTGGGGGAGCCTCGTGCTCCCCCTCTCCACAATTCCGAGGCAAACTCGGTGTGTTAGACAGTCCTCGGCTGACGTCATGCAGACTAACACACTTAACTCGCATGAGAGGAAAATGAAATGGCATCGACTACTTTTTCTGGTCCCGTAACCTCCACCAACGGTTTTGTGGGCGACGTCACTGGTAGCGTCACTGGCGCTGTTTACGTGGCTGACTTCATCAAAATGACCGCCATCACAACCGCTGAACTGCCTGCTGCAGCTGCAGCGAACGCTGGACAAGTTCGCTTGATCAACGACAATGGCGCAGGCGACGACGAATATTGCTTGGTCATTTCCACGGGTGCTGCTTGGGTGACCGCTGTTGGCGCGGCTCTCAGCTAATTGAGGAGGTGTCAACATGGCTGATGCAGTCACGTCACAAACGATTCTTGACGGTGAACGACTGTTCATCGCCAAATTCACCAACATCTCCGACGGCACAGGCGAAACCACTGTAACCAAAATCGATGTCTCCACCTTAGCCAAGAGTTTTGCAGGCAACGCTTGCAACGGCGTCAAGATCAACAAGATCTGGGCACAAACTCAAGGTATGGGTGTAGACATCATTTGGGACGCAACGGCAGACGTTCTTTGCGAAACCATCCCAGCTGACAAGTTTTACCTGATGGACTACTCGTCGTTCGGCGGTTTGCCGAACAACGCTGGCGCAGGTGTCACTGGCGATGTCGCGTTCACCACAGTTGGAGCCGATTCTGGCGACCGTTACACCATCGTCTTAGAGTGCATCAAGACTTATGGCACGGCACCGTGAGGGGGCAACCAAGTGGAGATCGCGACACTGTGGAACGTAATACTGTCTTTCGTGAGCGCGATTTTGATTTGGGGCTGGCGAGGCCACGTCGACGAGGTCAAGCGGCTCCAAATTCTCCTAAACCGCACCCGTGAGGAGATGGCCAAAGAATACGTCACAAAAGAAGAGGTTCACGCCGACATCAACCGCGTGATGAACCGACTCGAAGTGCTGGACGCAAAACTAGACCGTCTCATCGAAGGATATCGAACAAGAGGGCAACCAATATGAGCAAGTCGTTCAAATATGTCTCAGACTTCGAGTTCCCCAGTGAAGCTGGTTACACCGGCTCCGCAGGGAAAACGATGGTCAGGGGTTACGCACGCGGAGGCAAAGCCGACACCGCGCAAGACAAAGCGATGGTGAAAGCCGCCGTGCACAAACACGAAAAGTCGATGCACAAAGGCGAGCCGCTCACCAAGCTGTCTCACGGTGGCAAATACCGAGAAGGCGGCAAGATCAAAGACACAATCCGCAACGAGCGCGAGGAAATGTCTCGGATCAAGCGGGAAACCCGCAGCGAACGCAAGGATGCTGGTGAAGAAATGTCTCGCGTGCGCAAAGAGATGCGCTACGACGAGGCAAAGATGAAAAACGACCGCCCGATGCGCAAACAATACCCCGTCGATCGTCGCGAACCGATGATCCCGATGAAGAAAGGCGGCATGACCCCGAAGCAGGAAGCCAAAGTCGGACGGGTGATGGGTGAGTTCAAGGAAGGCAAGCTGCATTCTGGCAGCAAGTCTGGTCCAGAGGTCACAAATCGCAAGCAAGCTGTGGCGATCGCGCTGAACGAGGCAAGAAACATGGGCAAAAAGAAGAAATGACTTGTTATTTCTTCAAAAATGTACCATAATTAAGTGTAAACAAAGAGGGCTAGCTGTACCAGCAGCCATATCTGACCATAGATGGAGTTGGAATGGCGTACTCTGGTGAAATAGGCAACACCACGTTCAATGCGCTGAAGGTCGTAGATCACGCCTTCAGGCGTTGTCGTCTGCCTGCGCAAGCCATTACAGCAGAAATGCATGACTATGCGGTCGACACCCTCAACACGACTTTAGCAGAACTGGCTAGCGTGAAAACGCCTAGCTGGTGCATCGAGAAAATCGTCCTCCCGATGTACGAAAATCAACCCGTTGTGACGCTTCCTGAAGGAACGGTCAGCGTGTTGAACTTGAACTACCGCATTCTTCAGCTTTTGAGTGGCGCGACCACCACTGCTGGCAACTTGTATCAGGTTTCTTTCACCACCTCGACTGTCGTAGACACGATCGGAATCAAGTGGTCTGGCACTGCGGTGCCGGTCAACTTCCAAGTCAGCACGAACGGCTCGGTTTTCACAACTGTCGGCTCTTCGAGCGCAACGGCTTCAGCCGGTGAGATCACTTGGACAGACATCAGTGGTGCGTTGGCTTATCCGTACTTCAGGGTCTACACTCAAGAACCGAACGATGTTTTGAGTTACTCCTCGATCACGCTCGGCAACATGCCGCAAGAGATTCCTCTCGGTCAGCTGAACCGTGACGGCTACGTGAATCAGTCGAACAAAGTGTTTCCTGGTCGTCCGAGCAACTACTACTTCCAGCGCGACCTGCCAGAGCCGATCGTGCGCATCTGGCCTGCGCCATTTTCAGCCGCTGAACAAGCGCAACTGGTGTTGTGGCGTCACCGGCAGATCATGAGCAACTCCAACTTGCAACAAGACGTGGAAATCCCCGCTCGCTGGTTGGAGGCGATAATCAACACACTCGCGGCACGCGTAGCGGCAGAAACGCCACAGGTCGACCCGACCATCATGGCTGTTTTGGAGCAGAAGTCTGCTATCAGCATGCAACGTGCTTGGGACGGTGACAACGATGGGTCTCCGATTCAGATCAATCCTGGCATCGCGGCGTACACAGCATGAGCAACGCACTTTACTTAGATCCCACAGGCCAAACAACCTACGGCATCGGTATTTGCGCACGTTGCTCGCGCAAGATGTTCTTGTCTGACTTGCAGCCCGACCCGAACTACCCCGGACTGATGGTTTGCGAAGCAGACCGCGACAAGTACGATCCTTATCGACTGGCTCCTCGTGCGCCCGACAAGATTGTGTTGCCCTTCAACCGTCCAGACACGCCAATCAACACGCGCCCAGCGGGTTTGATTCAGGAAGCTGGCAATGAGTTCATCATCACAGAAGATGGTGACGGATATTTGGAGATTTGACGCATGTCTGACGTTCCGAGCAATTTGATCCCGACCCGCGTCACTCAACTTCCGACTGCGCCGGTTGCGGACGAAAACTCCCTGATGATGATTGTCTATCAGGGCAACAACTACCAGATCCGAGTCGGCGACTTGCTTAGTGTCGCTGGAGTGCCGACTTCACGGCAAGTCATCGCTGGAACTGGTCTCACGGGCGGAGGCGCACTCAGCAGCAACGTGACCTTGAGCGTCGCCAACGGCGGCATCGGCACGACCCAGTTGGCTGCTAGCGGTGTCACTCCTGGAACTTACGGCGACGCCACCAACATCCCTGTGTTCATCGTTGATTCGACTGGGCGCGTGACGGCAGCGACAACTGTCCCTGCTTCTGGGGGCGGCGGCGTCCCAACAACCCGTGAAGTCATTGCCGGAACCGGCTTGAACGGCGGCGGTGCGCTCAGTTCTAATGTCACGTTGAACGCAAACCTTTCCAGCGCAACCCCGTTGGCTGTCAACACGACAGGTTCTGCTGGCGTTTCCACGGACATCGCTCGTGCTGATCACCAGCACCCTGCTATTGACCTAGCCGACGACGACCAAGTAGACGGGTTGCTCGGTCTTGATAACGGCGGCACAGGTCGCTCGTTGGTTCCGGAAGCAGGCGCGATCGTTTGGTCTGGTGCTGACGGTCTTTACATCGGTCCAGCTGGCGCCGTTGGCCAAGTTCTTGTTTCCAACGGCGCGAACGAATACTACTGGGCCAACACACCGACCGATGGTCCGCAGCCTGCGCATTACGTTTACATTGGACCTTCTAGCGGCGGTCCAGCGGCACCGAATTATCGTTTGTTGGTGAGTGACGATCTGCCTGTCGCAATCGACAACAAGCAGATCACCTCCAGCACGATCAACAGCACGTCAATCGGCGCATCTTCGCCTTCGACAGGCGTCTTCACGACAGTTGACGCGACGGACGTAACCGCTTCGCTCGTAGACGCGACCAACGTCGAAACCTCGAACATCAAGGCAAAAGACGGCACCGCGTCCGCCACGATTGCAGACACGACCGGCTTGATGACGATCGCCTCGTCCGTGCTGACCACCACCGACATCAACGGTGGCAACATCGACAACACGGTGATCGGCGCGACAACGCCTGTGGCGGGTTCGTTCACGAACCTTGCGGCTGAACGCATCGACATGGACACGACCCCACCTGCGCAAGCTGACGCAGAAGGTCGGATGTATTGGAACAGTGACGACAACGCCAAAACTCTCAACATCGGCATGGCCGGTGGCACAGTTGTCCAGCAAGTCGGCGAAGAGATCTACTACCGCGTCAAAGCGTCTGCCGCGATAAGCAATGGTCAAACCGTGATGTTCACAGGCACGGTCGGCGCGAGCGGAGGGTTGTTGGCTGCGCCAGCCACAGGTTTGACCGCCACGAACGCTGATTATTACATGGGCGTCGCCACCGAGGACATTGCGCTCAACGGTTGGGGATACATCACGCAATTCGGCGTCGTGCGTGGCATCAACACCACCGGTGGCGCAGAAGCGTGGGTTGACGGGCAGACCCTTTATTACAACCCAGCAGTTCCTGGCGGTCTGACCAAAACAGTCCCCGTGGCTCCAGCGGCAAAGATCGAAGTTGCCTCTGTCATTCACGCAGCTTCTAACGGGTCTCTGTTCGTTCGTGCTGAAATTGGGTTTAGGCTTTCGCGGCTCAATGACGTTGAAACCGGCACGCCGACAATCGGTGACTTGCTGCAATACACAGCAGGAAACTACTGGACGCACACCCCGAGCGCTAACGTCAGCGTTGGAGAAGCCACCAACCTCGCGGGTGGTGCAGCCAACAAGATTGCGTATCAAACCGCCGCTGACACGACCAGTTTTATCGACGCACCAACCGTCGCGAACACCTTCCTCGAATGGTCTGGTTCTGCTTATCAGTGGTCAACCAACCCGCTCGGAACCGTCACCTCAGTTGGTCTTTCGCTCCCGAGCGAATTCAATATCACCAACTCACCGGTCACCTCTTCTGGAACTCTGACAGGAAGTTGGTCCAACCAAACAGCGAACTACGTCCTAGCGGCTCCGAACGGTTCATTCGGCACACCGACCTTCCGTGCTATTGTTGCGGCTGACATCCCGACCCTGAATCAAAACACCACCGGTTCTGCAGGCTCTGTCGTGAATGCTGTGACTTTCAGCAATACGAGCGGCGGCGTGGTTAACAGCACGTTCAACGGCTCTTCGACCCTGACGGTTGACTACAGCACCGTTGGTGCTCCAAAAGCAGACGGCACCGGAGCCAGCGGAAGCTGGGGAATCAGCATCACAGGCAATGCTGCCACAGCCACGAGCGCGACTTCAGCAACCAGCGCAACCACAGCCACAAACATCGCCGGTGGTGCTGCAGGGTCTGTTCCTTACCAAACTGGTTCTGGCGCAACCTCGTTGCTGCCTGCAGGGACAGGCGTTTTGGTCGGGGGAGCCACACCCTCCTACACCACGACCCCGACCCTGACCGGCACGAACTTCAGTGCGATTCCGAACGCGGCTCTGACCAACAGTTCGGTCACCATCGGCTCAACAAGCGTGGCGCTGGGCGCAACAGCTTCTTCGCTCGCTGGTCTTTCCTCGGTCACATTGACCGGTGATCCAACGACAGCTTTGCAGGCTGCAACAAAGCAGTACGTAGACACTTTGGCGGCTAGCGGGATCCATTTCCATGACCCTGTTCGGGTAGAGTCTCCAAATACTGCTGGAAATTTGAACGCCACGTATAACAATGGGGCTTCGGGCGTTGGAGCAACGCTGACCAATGCTGGGACGCAAACTGCGCTGGTCATTGACGGTGTAACGCTGAACACCAACGACCGCGTGCTGATCTACAATCAGACCAATCAGTACGAAAATGGCGTTTACACGGTCACCAACACAGGCTCAGGCTCTACCAACTGGGTGTTGACTCGGGCGACAGACGCAGACACTTATTCCCCATTCAGCCCAAATTCTCTGGGACAAGGTGACGCATTTTTCGTCACCTCGGGCGATACAGGAGCAGGTGAAACTTACATCTGCAACACTGTCGGTACGATCACTTTCGGCACCACAGCGATCACGTTTGCGCAGGTTTCTTCCGCGCAAGTTTACTCTGCCGGCACAGGGTTGACCCTGACCGGAACGCAGTTCTCTCTGACAACCCCTGTTTCTGCATCCAACGGTGGCGTTGGACAGTCGTCTTACACGACAGGCGACATCATCTACGCCACGGGTTCCACAACACTGAGCAAGCTGGGCATCGGTGCTTCAAGTCGCATCATGACTTCAACCGGCTCGGCTCCAACTTGGACCAATCCTGCGAGCGTCACGGTTGGATCGGCCACGACAGCGACTTCTGCGACCTCAGCTACCACTGCAACAACAGCGACCAACATCGCTGGCGGTGCAGCCAATAGGATCGCTTACAACACAGGCTCTGGCGCGACGAGTTTCGTTGTTGCGCCGACGGTTGCAAACACCTATCTCGAATGGTCAGGGTCTGCATTCCAGTGGTCTTCAAACCCGCTCGGTTCTGTAACGAGCGTTAACGTTTCTGGCGGCACGACCGGTCTAACGACTTCTGGCGGTCCAATCACCAGCAGCGGCACGATCACGTTGGCCGGAACGCTCGCGGTCGCTAACGGCGGCACAGGAGCAACAACTGCGGGAGGCGCACTCACCAGTCTTGGTGCTTACCCTGCCACCAATCCGTCTGGTTACACCTCCAACACAGGCACCGTCACCAGCGTGACTGGCGGCTCTTACCTGACTGGCGGCACGATCACGACCAGCGGCACCTTGGCTGTGGACGCAACCTCGGCCAACACAGCTTCCAAGGTTGTGGCGCGTGACGCATCAGGCAATTTCTCAGCCGGGACCATTACTGCGAGTTTGAGCGGCAACGCCACGACAGCCACTACCGCTACCAACCAATCTGGCGGTACGGTTAACGCAACAACAGGAGCTTTCTCTAGTACGTTATCTGTTACCGGTACAACAACCGTCAATAACTACATTAACCGCATTACAGCACAGGGTAACTCGGCTTGGTTGCAGCAGGATGGTACAGGTCGTGTTCACTGGTATTGGAATACTTTGGGGGGTACATCTCCCACTTTTACCAACGGGAGTGAAGATGCGGCGGCTGCGAGCCTCACTGCTAACAATGGTGGTGCTGGTGGTGCTTTTTTCACTCGTTCAGCAAGTGGGGTAGGTAAATCCGCTGGTGACCCAATCACATGGACGACCACACTTTACGCTGACTTAAATACATTAAGTTACAAAGGGAACACGGTTCTTCGCTCGGACAACTACAACTCCTACGCCCCCACACTAACAGGCACAGGCGCTTCCGGCACTTGGGGTATTAGTATTAGCGGCAACGCTGCAACAGCCACCACAGCAAGTGCAACAAGCGCAACGCTCACTCGCGGTACATACCTAACGGGCAGCAACTTCAACGGCTCTGCCGCTACTACTTGGGCTGTAGACGCAACTAGCGCGAACACAGCTTCCAAGGTTGTGGCGCGTGATGCGAGCGGCAATTTCGCAGCCGGACAAATAACAGCCACAAGTTACGTCGGCATGAACGGAGGGACGTTCTGATGAATCAATCGTTGCCTTGTAGTGAACTTGAAGGCATAATGTTTCTCAACTCAAGAAAGAGGTAACAGCAATGGCACAGACAGGCTACACACCGATTCAGCTGTACCGCAGCACGACCGCGAGTGCGGTGCCTTCTGCGGCCAACCTGAATCCTGGTGAACTCGCAATCAACATAAACGATGCCGACATGGCTCTCTACGCTGAAAATGCGACAGGAACTGTGACGCGCATCATGAACAATCCGGCGGGTCTCAAGTACCCTACAGCTGACGGCACCAGCGGTCAGGTGGTTCAGACTGACGGCGCGGGAAATTTGACTTTTGTAACTCCGTCGTCTGGCGGTGTTACGACCGGCAAAGCCATTGCGATGGCTATGATCTTTGGATTCTAAGGAGCTAACGAAATGGCCAACCCGAATATCGTCAACGTAACCTCGATTTACGGCAACACGTCGTATCTCATCCCCACGACAACCAGCGCAACAACTTGGACCGCACTGACGCCTGCAAGCGGCACGGTCAACAAGGTCAACAACATCGTCGCCTCGAACGTGACCGGCTCTGCTGTGGCGGTGACTGTTTCGGTCAATAGCGCGACTGGAGGTGGCGGAACGGCGTATCGAATCGCTTACCAGATCAGCGTTCCGGCTAACTCCTCATTGATCATCGTTGACAAGACGACTTCGCTCTACGTGGGCGAGTCGCAGTCTGTGGTCGCAACTGTTGGGACAGCAAACGCCATCGAACTCACAGCCAGCTACGAAGCACTGACCTGATAAGGAGTCGCCGCAATGTCGATGCGCTATCAGGCCGGTATTCTAACGGCATCGTATTTTCCGTTGAAGGTGCCCAACGCGCCTACAATTGGCGCAGCAACCGCTGGCGCTGCTCAAGTTTCGGTTGCTTTCACCGCGCCTTCTGACATTGGCGGAGGAGCAATCACGTCTTATCAAGTCGTTGTCACGGATTCGTCCAGCGGCGCGGTGTTCACGAACACCGGTGCATCTTCGCCTATCGTTGTGACGGGTTTGACGAACGGCAACACGTACACAGCAAAAGTCGCGGCAACCAATGCTTTCGGCACTGGCCCGTATAGCGCCAACAGCAGTTCTTTCAGCCCGATCAACCAAGGCCAGCAGGCTTACACCGCAGCAGGAACCTATTCTTGGATTGCACCGAGTGGTGTGACTAGCGTTTCCGTGGTTGCTGTTGGCGGTGGCGGTTCTGGCGGTTCTGGTTCTGGCGGCGGTGGCGGCGGTGGCGGTTTAGGCTACAAGAACAACTACACTGTTACGCCTGGAAACAGCTACACAGTTCTTGTCGGGTCTGGCGCAGCAGGAAGACCTTCCGGAGACGGAAGAGGCTCTGCAGGCGGAGATTCTTATTTCGTTTCTACAGCAGTCGTAAAAGGCGGCGGCGGTGATGGAGGCTGTTTTTACGGAAACACAGCAGCTGCAGCAGGTGGCACTTATACAGGTGATGGCGGAGGCACCGGAGGATTGGGCGAGTCCACCGGAGGAGCAAGAACCGGCGGTGGCGGCGGCGCAGCAGGCTATTCTGGCAATGGCGGACTTGGTGAAGGAAGTTCTTCAAACACTCCTGGAGGAAGCGGCTCTGGCGGCGGCGGCGGTGGTGGTGGCTGCTCCAATTATTCTACCGTTGATTGGGGGTCTGGCGGTGGCGGCGGCGTAGGATTGCTCGGAGAAGGTTCATCTGGAGCAGGAGGAATCGTCTCTGGGAATTTGGGTTACGGAGGCTCAGGCGGTTCTGGCGGAAACAATGGTCAAAACGGTGGAACGTCTCCAAGAAAGGGAGGAGACGGAGGAAATTATGGCGCTGGTGGGGGAGGGAACTTTAGCTACAACCCGAGCGGTGCCGGTGCAGTCGGCGCAGTCCGAATAATCTGGCCCGGAACAAGCCGTTCGTTCCCGAGCACTAACACGGGGAATCTATAATGCCTAATTTCAACGGAATGTGGACCTCCCGTCAGCAGATGCAGGCTCGCGGGGCGAATATTTGGCCTGCCGCTCCTGGTGCGCCTACGATTGGCGCAGTAACCATTGTTAACAACACTACGGTGGCTGTTAATTTCACTGCCCCGAGTTCAGCAGGCTACCCCACTGCTTTGACTTACACTGCCACGTCTAGTCCGGGCGGTATCACTGCTACCGGTTCAAGTTCTCCGATAAATGTTGCCGGGCTGACCACTGGGCAGACTTACACTTTTACGGTCACAGCGACGAACGCTACGGGCACCGGCCCTGCTAGCGCGGCTAGCGCCCCGATAACGGTTGAAGTAATCGGTCAACAAGCCTACACCGCTGCCGGAACTTATAGCTGGGTTGCTCCGGCTGGAGTAAGTTCAGTTAGCGTCGTCTGTGTTGGTGGCGGGGGCGGCGGAGGCGGAGGTTACGCCGGAGGCTGTAGTTATTACAACGGTAGCGGGGGTGGTGGCGGTGCGCTTGCTTACGCTAACAATATATCTGTTACTGCCGGCAGCAGCTACACCGTTGTGGTTGGTGCGGGTGGTAGCAGCAACGGTGCTACTGCCGGGTCTTCTTCTTTTAACTCTACTTCTTGCCGGGCGGGCGGCGGTGTTAGCGGTTCTACTGGCTCTAGCGGCAGAACTGGCGGCACTGTGCTCAATGGTACGGGTGGTTCCGGAGGCACCGGTAACTACAACGGTTCCAGCGGTGGTGGTGGTGGGGGTGCCGGAGGATATGCTGGTAACGGCGGAAACGGCGGCGGCTACTCGACTTCAGGTTCTTCTGGTTCTGGCGGCGCGGGCGGTGGCGGTGCCGGTGGTTCCCCAGCCGTGGGTGGCGGAGGCGGCGGCGTTGGTTTGCTAGGTCAAGGTAGCAGCGGGGCCGGGGGCACAGGCGGAACCACTAACGGTGGAACTGGACAGGGCGGCTCAGGAGGCGGTTCGGGTTCTTCAATTCCAAGCAGACCCGCTGGTGGCGCGATTTACGGCGGCGGCTCGGGAGGAGATTCTAACAGCTCGCAATACGGGTTCGTGGTTGGCGCTGTAGGCGCAGTGCGTATAATTTGGCCGGGCACCACTCGTTCGTTCCCTTCAACCAACACCGGTAATCTGTAAACAAAGGAGAAAACCATGGAACTTTTCATTCGCATCAAAGACGGCCAACCTTTTGAGCACCCCATTTTCGGCGACAATTTTCGGCAGGCATTCCCTGACGTAGACGTCAACAACCTGCCTCCTGAATTCATGCGCTTTGAAAGAATTGAAAGACCTCAAGTCGGCCCTTATGAGATTTACGAAGGTGTGACTTACGAAATCCAAAACGGTGTCTGCAAAGACGTACATCACGTACGCCAGATGTCTGCTGAAGAAAAATCAATCCGCATGAATGAAATTAAGATTGAAGTCATTGAGGGGGTTGAAAATTTGAAAAAATGGGCGGCGGCTCGGAAACTAGAAGACGCTGAAGGTATGCAAGAGAAATGGCAAAAGTACATCGACGGCCTCAACGCTGTTTCTTTTGAAGGCGACCCGGTGCTTATAGTTCTGCCGATTCCGCCCAACATCGAAGCCCAGCTTTCAGCTAACGGAGGTGCTCCCAATGTTATCGGCTAACTACCTCAAGGACGTCGGAGATCTGGTAGGTGTAGTATACACTTTTGAAAATGAAGGTGACATTCTACCTAAACACTCTCATACTGAAGTCAGCGCGCACATCACGATCGTGTGTAGCGGGCGGATAAAAGCGTATTCTCATGACTGGGAAATCGAAGCCGTTCCTGGGCAGGTTTTGAATTTTCTAGCTAACCAGCCTCATGAGTTCAAAGCGTTGGAACCGAACACTAAAATCGTAAACATCGTTAAAACTCATAATGGTGATAACGAACAGGTGGATCTATGAGCGAGCAATACCCCGGAGGCTGGATTACTAAATCTCCGCCGACCCCTAACGGTAGCACTGCGCCGGGCCTCTGGACATTGAGCCAACAGGCTGGTTATAGTAAGCAAAATCTTTGGCCTGTTGTTCCTGGCGCTCCCACGATTGGAACCGCGACAGCGAACAATTCTCTCGGCGCCAGCGTTACTTTTACGGCTCCCGCTAACACAGGCAGTTCGGCTATCACGCAGTACACGGTGACTTCTAGCCCCGGCGGTTTTACTGCTACGGGGGCTACTTCTCCTATTGTAGTGAGCGGTCTAACTGACGGGGCAAGCTACACGTTCACCGTGACTGCTACTAACGGCGCGGGCACTGGCCCGGCATCTGCAGCGAGCAATAGCATAACCGCCTCTGCCGCAGGGCAGCAAGCATACACCTCGGCAGGCTCTTATAGCTGGGTTGCGCCTGCGGGGGTCACATCAGTTTCTGTTGTCTGCGTAGGCGGCGGCGGTGCTGGAGGTGGCGGATATGCAGGGGGTTGTAACTATTACAATGCCAGCGGCGGCGGTGGTGGCGCGCTCGCATACGTGAACAACATTTCCGTGACGCCGGGCAACTCTTACGCGGTGGTTGTAGGTAATGGAGGCTCAGGCAACGGCGGTGCTGGTGGCGTGTCATCTTTCATAAGCACAACTTGCCGAGCTAACGGAGGCGGCGGTGGAAACACTTCTGGCGGAGGCGGATCTGGGGGTACGGTCGCCAACGGCAGCGGCGGTGCTGGTGGTAACGGCGGTTCTGCTGGGCCGGGAGGCGGAGGCGGTGCGGGTGGTTACTCAGGCAGCGGCGGTGCCGGTAGTACCGGCACAGGTACCAGCGGTTCCGGTGGGGCCGGTGGCGGTGGCGGTGGTCTGAACGGCGGCGGCGGTGTCGGTATTCTCGGGCAAGGTTCTAACGGCTCGGGTAGCTCTGGCCACGGCGGAGGCGGCTCCGGCGGCAGTAGCTCAAGTTGGATCGGGAACCGCCCGCATGGTGGCGGTTTGTACGGCGGAGGCACAGGCGGAGACGCAAATTACTATCAGGCCGGTTCGGTTCAAGGTGCGCCCGGTGCTGTGCGTATCATTTGGCCCGGCACTAGCCGTTCTTTCCCGTCTACTAACACAGGAAACCTTTGATGGAGGAATGAATGCTTGAAACGCTGTTAGGAGGGGTCTTTGGAGGCGTGCTGCGGCTTGCGCCGGAAGTCTTCAAGATCTTCGACAAGAAGAATGAGCGGTCGCACGAGTTGGCGATGCTCAATGCAGAAATGGAGTTCACTCGTCTGCGCGGCGAGATAGCCATGCGACAAACCGAAGCCGCCATGACCGTTGCGGAACTGGACACAATGGCCGAGGCGTTCAAAGAACAAAGCCGCACGGCGTCCAATGCGGGGCGGTTCGTTTCTGCGATCTCTGCTCTGGTGC
>Ga0208644_1001316_pt1 | contig 20870 bp, 17 predicted proteins | sample VirMetDEL_Nov_18_FD_184517 | JGI IMG/M metagenome (GOLD analysis project Ga0208644, IMG submission 184517) | Aqueous microbial communities from the Delaware River and Bay under freshwater to marine salinity gradient to study organic matter... | ecosystem: Environmental > Aquatic > Marine >...
GCATGTCGTGCCGCCTGCCCTTCTCCAGGTCCGTCAGCGACGACCGGGAATAGCCAGACTCGGCGGCGAGGTCGACCAGCGTTACGCCGGCCTCCCTGCGCCACTCTGAGAGAACTTCGCCCGCGCACTGCACTAGCGTTCGTTGCGGCTCCATCGCCTCATCCATGCGTGTAGCGTAGGCCGGTACATTCTGGCGCACAAGGCCGGAGTGTAGCGTCCGCCGGTACATTCGCCGGCGCAAGAGAGTTTGCAACGATTCCGCGCAGTTAGGCCCTGCGTCGCGGAAGTTGGCACGGATTAAGCAAATAACGGGCTTTTGCCTCGCGTCGGGCTTCGCCCTCTCCGCCTTGCTGCTGCCGCAGCCAGCCACCGACGCCGACTTGCTGAAAACACTAACGATTCCGGCCGTCTTTAACTTTCTGCCTTTTTTCTTACGGTTTGCGGTTGACCGCCTCGGGTTCCGTGTTACCATTTGTTCACCGCTGAGGAACGGCGGGACACCGGAGACGACAACATGAGCAACGCCGAAGCCCTTATCGCCCGCCTCGCCGCCATCCGCAACCACCCCGACCCTCGGGCGGACGGCATCTACGAGATGTATTCTGCCCTGCAGGGCTACCGGCTGCGCCTGTCCGGCACCACGCGGCGGCGCCTCGGGCGTGAGATCGTGCGGGACGCCGTCGCGTTGTCCAACGTTTACGAACTCAGCGATGCCCGTATCGCGTCGATTGGCGCCCAACTCGCCCGAGATTGACGCGAGCCCGCCCCACCCACATCGGCCCGCTTCGGCGGGCCTTTGTCGTTCTGGCTAGCGTCCACCGCGGTGCGTCCCGCACGAGCACTTGAACGATGCGGGCGCCTGGATGTGCAGCGTGCCGCACGCGGGGCACCGCCAGTTTGACGGCCACGTCGACGGCGAGTCGACGGACAGGGCCCGCAGCCGCTCGATCTCCTCGGCCTGCGCCACGACCGTCTCGCACAGCCTGCGGGCGCTGGCAAGTAGTGCGGCGTCGCCGTCTGACACGGCGGACCGGAGGCGGAGTGTCCACACGTCGTCCCGCGAAATCGCCAGCAACTCCCGCGCCCGCTCCGGCGTGATGAGGTCACTCATCGCCCACCTCCTTCGCAGCCTGCAACGCGGCGACGAGGGCGGCGATTAGTTCGTCGTCGACGGTCGCGTCACCGCCCAGCCAGCGAGCGGCCAGCGAGAGGGCGCGCTTGTAGTCGCGCCACTGCTCATCGGTCGCGCCGTTGCGGACGCGTACAGGGTGCCACGCATCGATGAACTGCCGAAGCATTACGCCCAGGGTCGCCGGGTCGCGGAAGTCGGGCCACTTGCTGACAACCCACGCTCCGTCGCCGTCCTCGTAACGCTCTCGCGTCCGACCATCGACAGCCCCTCCCGCCCACTCAAACCCCGCCGCCAACGCCCGCAGGCCCAGTTCCTTCGCAGTCTCGTCGTCCATCACTCGCTCCAATCCCGCAGCCCGATCAGCCGCGCCGCAGTAACCACCGCGTCTAGCTCGTGGTGCGACAGGGACAGGGCGACCGCACGCCCGGCCTTCTGCGGCGCCAGGACCACATCGACCCCCTCGCCGTTCTCCCACTCCGTCACGGTAACGGCGGTCTGCTCGCCGTACTCGGACACGTCGATGCGGATGGCGCGGGGTCGGTAGTACATCGGCGCGTCACTCATCGTCGCCTCCCGGATCCGGCAGCAGGGCCCAGCGGTCGCCGTGCCATTTTGCCGGCTTCTTCGATGATCTCTGGAATTCGATCTCGGACAAGCTTATGATATATTTTTTTCATAATTTTAATTCCTTCATTTCTCCAAGGTTTCTGCCTGCCGAGACATTGACCTTGAAGTTACCATAGCGGGTTTTCTTAAACGTGTCAAGCATTTTTATAACTGCCTGTCGTTCGTCGTTTGCGAGATCGATGTATACTGCGTCGTGAATAAGGAACGCGACATTGCTTTTCATCCCCTCCAAAAGCTTAAAAACCTTGTATGCCTGTTCATGCACCATATCAATCGTGGTGCTCTGTACAATGTAGTTGAGAGCGTGATGCTCGTCTACATTATCCATTATTCTACCATAATCCGTCTTGATTTTGAAGCCATCCCAGAACTTATTTCGAACAAAATCCTTGTTGTAAAGCTGCTGTAACTGCTTGTTTTCATTGGAAGAATACAACCAAGCAAAGGTCTTTGTCTTTGCGTCTTCACGGGTCAATTGATTGTTGAAAACGTTCTGAACATTCCAATCGTGGATGTCATTTTGAGGCTGATCTTGCTCTGACAGCGCCAGGAGCACTCTCAACTCTGCTGCATTGAAATCAAGCTCCAAAAGCCAATCATTGTTCGGTCTAATGCACCCTCGAAACTCCTTACCCATCGTCAAAATCGGAAAAGACTTAGGTTTTGTTGAAAGTCGACCAGTTACCGTCCCCCACGCATTATAATCACACACCCAACGCGACGTGCGAAGAGTGCGATGAAAGTTCTTGCCCTTTACAGAAGACAAAAGATGCTTGATAGGCTCAATATCGATGTTTAGGTCCCTTGACTCAATGTCCGAGAGCATCTGAACCAGATTCATCATATGCTGATAATTCTCAGGACGATCAAAGGTCTCCAAAACGTGCTTTGTGACCTCATTTTTCGCATTCATGTAACGATACAAGAAATACTCGGGCAACACGTCATAAAAGCAATTATCATCCAAAGAAAGGTCAGCGGTTTTGAAGGCTTTCAGACACGATCTAAGCGTCTTTTTGATTTCCTCCCAGTCAGCCTTCATATGCTCCGGACAAACGTCTGTAATCGTCGCTCCGTTGGCGTAGATGCGTGCTACTTCGTAGTTACCCTCACCCATATGACTAGAATATTCCCAAGTGCCACCTTCTGATGGAAGATCCGTCGTAGAGTTTATCTGATTTTCAGCGAAATAGCCAACACAATCGCGCTTGGCGTCAAGAACTTGAAAAAGCAAGTTACCTCCCTAGTAGTTAGACTGAATTGCTACTGCGACTTCAGCTACTGTGTCTACTATATCAGTCAGTTCGGTAATGTCAAGCGAAGAATTTAATTGGGCATAATTTTTAGGATAAATAAAGTTTTTATATGTTTCATCGACATAATTGACAACCATTGATTTTGCCATTTCTGGGGATGATTGTATTTTGAATATTTCGTAAGCGCGTCTTTTTGTTTTCTTTACAGATGGTCCTTCATAATTTACCTCTGCATTTCTCAAATTAATGTATAAATCGATTAATTCTTTGGTTGTTAGAGTTTGAGTCCCCAGCTGTTCTCTTGGCTTTGTTACTAATCTATTTTCTCCACACATTTCTTCGTAAAATGGGCTTTGATCAATAAATTTTTGATATGCTATACGAATATAAGCTTCTAAAGAATTTAAATCAACTTCTCTAGCATTAAAATAAAATGTATCAAAGAAATTTTGTTCTGTTATGGTCTCGCCATCATTAGTAAGATAGTAATTAATATATTTTAATGATGCATCAGTGAATAAATCATATGTTAATACCCAAGGAACATACTTGTCAACTAGAAAACCAAACTTTTTGGCTGCGCGGGCGTAAAACTTGAAGTTAGGATCATTAATAAATTCATCATACTTGATTGAATCATTCCCTGCGTCTTGTTGGGCAATAGCTATCTTTAGTCCGCTACCAAAAGTTGATGCAAATGGAGATAAAACGTAACTTGTTAAAGTTATCGGCATACTCTTCACCATATTTAAAAGATATTTAACATATAAGTGTTTAAAATCTATAAAGTTCTTAATTGGATACTCGTAGGAAGGTACGTAATTGTTAATAAAAGCTTCTGCTATTTTGCTTGCGTGGGTATTGTATGAAGAGGGCCAATCAGAATAGCTGATTACGGCTCTCATATTGTACAAGGATGAATTACCGCCCCTATCGATACAGTTGGTTACATAAGCTGTCTTCATGTGTTCTACCAAGCGTGAGAACGCTATGTTAACGAAGTTTAAACAAAACATATTTGGCTGCACACCATAGTCGATTTGTACCAAATTAGATTGGCGAGGGATTATGCTGGTCTGCTCTTGATTGATTCTGCCATATAAGTTCTTATCGTACCAACTGTCTAGAGGTTTGGCGATATCTTCAGGATAAATGACCTCTTTATACAAAGAACGTTGAAAAAACTTAGCTCTAGCAGACTGTGAGTTCCTGCCTGACGGATTCGCTATTTCTTCCTCGGTATAATCGTATGTTGTAGTCATATTAATTTCCTGAATATCTAGGGTTCAATATTTCTTGCCCATCATAAGGAACTAGTTGTGTCACGGAATTACCCGTCCCAGAAAAATCAACTCCTTCTTGGATAGCATCAATTGACACATTAAAGCCAGCTGAGGATATATCGTGGGAGACCTTTGTCACCATATAGTACCCGCCTATACCCAGCAAGCGCGCTAGGTTTGGTAAACTTCCTTTTTGCTGCATGCTTCCCGCGCCAATCGCAATAGGATTTACATAAATGTACTGTCCGTTTTTGTGAAGATTATTGCCGACCATTTGAATGTTTGCATTGTAAAGTTCTCTTAACTGAACCGCCGAGAGGGCACTTTTTCGTTGAAGTCGAGACTCACGATAATATGGTAAATCGTTTCTATTAAACTTAATGCTTTTTGCAATTCCACATGCCGCTCCAAGGTAGTAATGATAAATTCCGGTGCTTAAATCTTTATCATAATTTCCGGTTAATGGTCGCGAATCAACCGAATAAAGAACAAATGTTGGTATTGTAGGCTTCTGATTTTGAGATAATGCAACACAATCTTTTTTATCTGCCGCTTTTTTGGAGGACGCTAGCTCTTGCACGGTTGTTACTTTTCCAGTAAAGGTTTTATCAAAATTGAATATTGATGTATCAAATCTTAAATTGAAATTAAGATCATCAAAACAAATTGAGTTAAAAGCTTTTCCAATCAAAGAACTGCACACTGTCTTTATGAATCTCAAAACATTGTATTGTTCAACTTGAGGCTTAACAATGTTGTTAATAAACCACTCCTGAAACACTTCTAGTGAAATAGGCATGCTAGCGATATTGGTTGTAAATTTGATACCGGTTAAACCACGAAATCGCATTGGATCCACTTTAGACAGTTCTCTTAGTATTTCAACATCCTTATTATTTGGGCACTCAACTTTAATTGATTCAACCTGATAAGCCACTAGTGGGTCGATCAGTTCAATCTGTGACATTAGTAATTGAAAACTTCCTCTGCTTTTATCTTTATCTATTATTCCTCCCACATACTCCAAAACAGAGTCGATCAGATCGCCCAAATAGAAAAACGGAATCCTTAAATCTGTATTTGTATTTTTGGCAGACTTTTCAAGATTTAAACGACCGACGCCTGCCTTACCTTTTTCTTCATCTGTTAGGTCTTTATCACTAGTCTCTACTTTGCTCAACTCATCAATTCTTTTAGCTGCAGAGTCATACATGGCTGCGGCCGCTCCTGAGTCAGATTGCGGGTTATATCCAACTTCGTATTCGACACTTCCTACTCTATTTCTAGCTGCTCGGGCTCTCTGCTCTGGTGTCATGTTTTTTAATAATGTGCGTTGGCTCGCTGGAACTGTGTATGTATATATCTTTTGATCACGGTACAAGTTATTTAAGAATCTTTTGTATTTGATTGCTTTGTCTTGTTTGGTAATTTTAATTTTTTGCTCAAGAAGGTCTTCTTTTTCTCTATTAAGACTTTCAATAACCTCGTCGTCTGAAGCAGAAGACTGATTCTCTTGATCGTACCTGTTAAGCTCTCTACTTATATCCTGATTTATTTGTTTGAGTTTACTGTCGATGCCTTTGAGCGTAAATTTGAACTTACTTGGACCACCAAATATGTTTGCATCCGGCGATCTTGCAAGTCCAGATAGTCTTGCTTGATAATTTATGTTTAAGTCAACAGAGCCATTTTCGTTAAAGTTTAGCTCGTGAGTCGTTAACGTCAAATACAGCCCAACTCTTGTTGCATTAATTGCAGCTTCAAGGTCTTTTCCGTAGCTGTCGCCTTTTCCTCTGGATGATTGTAGATCATTTACGATGCTTGAGAAATTCGCTGGGGTTGACCATCCTACGCATGCTTTGATTTCAAAGTCTCTTGGATCATACTCCATCATTGCAGCTTCAAAACACTCTGCAGAGACAGGCAGTGCAGCACTTTTATCACTAACGCGTGTTTGATCTTGAGTTTTGTTGCTTTGCGAACGGGCAGACTTAATAATTAAATCTAAGTATCCTGGCTTTTCTTGCCCAGCAGCGAGTCCTTGATTGAGTGAAAATAAATCTTGAATCGTTTGGAAATGCAAACTCAAACGGGCGGTTATGTTGTTATCTACCTCAGCGGGGTTGACCCCATCTAAATTCCACGAAAATGATTTGATGCCAGCCCCTGGAAATCTACCGTAGTCGTTATTCATGATTGCTTGAATATCTGATGGGTCTATAAAGTTTGGAAACGGTATTTCCTGCTGCAGTGTAGGAATAAGCTTGTCTTCACCCTCATATTCAACACGATATATCTTGATGTGCGGTGTAAGCAGAGCGTATATCTCTGGGCACAAATTTAGGAGAGCGTTGACTTCGTCCGTTTTGTTGGCGTGATTGATATACGAAATCAAGTTCCCCGGGAGAGAATTGCCTCCTTCCGCACTGTTGTATATTGTGCCGATGTTTTCGTACTTACTAACGTTAAATACCGTGAGATCATCTTTGTACTCTGATAATGCTCTGATGTTTTCTAAAAGGTAGCACTGATGTTCAATTGGCTTAAGGGCTGATGGTTTTGGTTTAGGAATGACTTTCTTGAATGGAGTTTTAAGTTCTTCTTCCTCAGCGCCCAAAACAGCCTGCGCCGATTGTATATTTAGCTGGACCTCTTCTACGAAATCTTTAAGAACGTCCTTTAAGAGTGCCCATGTTTTTGAAGGATATAAAGTCGCGATGGTTGTTATAACATCTAAGTTCCATGCATAGATGCTTTCAAAAAACCCGCCGTTTGGGGCACGCGATGTAGGCCCGCCATTATAGAATAAAATGTTGTCGGCTAGGAATTGATCTAATGCAACTTCTTCTTCAACTGATCTGAAGAAGTCTCCTAGGCTACGGAGGAAACCATCGCCAGTAATTCCATTAAAACTAATATCCTCGCCCCTTTGTTGAGCAAAATCTTGTAGCTCTTTTCTAGTTTTAACTTGTATTGTTCCGCCATTAGAGATGTAATCTCTCCCAGCTCCAAAGTCTTCTGTTAAGCGCCCGTCTATCAATGGAACAAGAGCAGTGGGGATTTCACGGCGAACATCAACTGACGGGTAAGCTGTCCCCCGGGGGTATTCTTTTTCTATCTTAAAGCGCGGCGGGGATGGTCTTAAATATGGAAACCAAAGAATGTTTGTAGCTGGATTATCGCCCAACTCAGCCCGATCAGCTGGAAGTCCTGTTGCTCCTGTTTTGGTGGGGGCGTTCTGAGCCATATCTTTCGTGAACCAAGCTGTTTGGTACACAAACATAAAAAACAAATATACTCCGGGTCCTTCAAGATTTAAAGTTGCCCCACCGGTCGGACCAAATTCAAAAATACTTTGCGTTACAGCACCACCTAAATTATCCTCTACAACATTCGTAACATCTTCCCGTGGCTGAAGGCTTTGATCTAGAAATACTTCGTTTGTATTAGTGAGGATTTCATAAAGCGTGGACTTACCTTCATCGGTTTCAAATAGATCTTTTGCTTTTTTATAAAACTTTCTTGCGATAGTACCGGGCTTTCCAGTGCCAAAGCCGTCATGTAAACTAAATTGCAACTGCTTAAAGGTTTCATAAGAGTCTTTATCGGAGCCGATTCTCTTATATCGCTGATTTCCGTCCTCATCTGTGTCTGCTTTCAGAAATTCAAACCCCGGATCGTCTTTATACTGATCCAAAAGTGTATTAAGTTTATTAGCCCAGGCAGCGTAATCTCCATCATCAATAGATGACAAATATTCATAAACATAGGACTGACAAATGTATTCTATGATTTCATTATTACGTATGAAATCAACTGCTCTTGGGGTGTAATTCTTCTGTGTCATACCTTATTCCAGAATGTAATTCAATATCTTCTCTAATGGTGTGGGGACATAAATAATATCGCCAGGGGTTAAATCAGCCTCGGTAGGTTTTTTGTTGTAATGAGCAATGACCCACCAGTACTTTGAATTACCGTAAAACTTTGAAGCAAGCTTGTAGTATCTATCGCCAACGCTCCAAACGTGCTGCACTCTTGTCAAGTTCTTAATCTCATTAACAGTTGGGAATTTCATAAATCTGGTTCCATACTGGAAAATTTGTTTAACTCCTCGATCATCAAGAATATTTTCATACTCTTCAAGATCATTTTTAAGAACTCGTCGGTTATCGTATCTGCTGGTCATTATATGAATTCCTAAGTTTTATCCGTTATTGCTTCCTGGCTGGCTTCAGCCTCGACCTGATTTGTTCCAACCCCAGTTTGCCAAACATCGGCAACATTGTCGTTATTAAGATCGGGGCTTGTTAATTGTGGCGGCGGGTCTTGTGGGTTTGGATATTTAGGGATATAACCACCGGCGCCGCCGTGAGGATAGTTTGCATTTAATCTGGCACCCTCGCGCGATTGAGTAGGATGATCAGCCTTTCCAAAAGAGTATGTAACTCTACCATCGGCTCCCTGTCCCCCTTCTGCCTGCACCCAGCCAGTTAAGTGAGTGTGGAGCACGTTAAATGTTAATTGAACATTGTGCAATTGATATGCGAAGTCTTTATCTTTATTCGCAAAAAACTGACCCGCGTTTACATCGGGGGCATATGTAAAACCATTTAAAAAGCCAACTAACTCACTTCCATCGACTGCGTTTCTTACGAGAGAATTAAACTTCATTTTCAATAGCGGCGCCGCTTGAAGGACCTGACTATTTTCTCTAGAGGATCCCCCGGCAACAGGATTAGAGTATACAGGATACAAGAACTGAGTTAATGTATTAAGTCTTGCCTGATTAAGTCTTGCTTCGTTAATGTCTGCTGCTACAACGTCAAAGGAAATGGTTATCACGCGTCCAGTTTTGGCAAAAGTGTATAAATCGTCCATTCGACCATACACAGGAGTTCCTTGCCAAGTAGAGGAAAAAGCATCAGTAAAGCCTGTAAGCCACGAATGAAACTCAACCTTCTTGTTGGTTGGAATATGAGTGATATGAATTAAGAAATTTGAATCGTTAAAAAATGTTGGTTGTTTTACTCTATCGGCCATTTACTTTACCTCCTATCCCTCGTAAAATGGGGAAATTGAATTTCTTCCTCTTGTAGAGTTCATGGCTTTAACAACAACGTCACCTAATTGCTGATCTCCAACTTGAACCTGAACGTTCATGGCATTCTGTATAGCCTCAACAAGAACAGCAGTCTGCTTTTCAACAGATTCCCTAATCGCCTTATCCAAAGTTCCGTCAGGCTTGGCAGCGACGACAGAGTTGCCAACCCTTTCAAACGTATCTTGATTATTAAACTTAGCCATCTGTATCGACGCTGGCATAGTTGCATCGTTGAACGCGCCGCTGGCTGCAGCTGTCCCAGTCGCGAGCCCGATGGCGCCTCCGACAAGCGCGCCGACCGCGGTACCGACAACAGGAACAAATGATCCAATTGCGGCTCCGGTAGCAGCGCCGGCAAGAGCGCCACCGCCCATGCCTATTGCTGCGGCTTTCCCAGTTTGTCCAGCAGCCGCTGCTTGAGAAGCTTTTGATATTGCGTAGGCGCCACCGCCTATTCCAGCAATTATAGCTGCGATTGGCAAGAGAACAGCCAATAATGGCGAGGCGGCAGCGGACATAGAAGCAAACCCAGCGGTTGCCGAAGCCTGCGCAGCTGCAATTGCCGCTTTAAGACCCAGGAATCCCTTCACGACGCCGACAAGCATACCAAGTCCTTTAACAGCCAAGCCAATTCCAAAAGCCCACTTCATCCATCCTGGCAATATACCAAAAATTGTTTTACCTAAATCAAATATAGACTTATCACCTTTGTTTATCTGGAAAACAAGATCCGAGAATTTATCTACACCCTTTACAATAGAATCTATCAATGGCTTATTTTTAATAATTAAACTGTTGATTGCATCTGTTAGCTTAGTCATTATGTCTCGGGCATCACCGGCGCGCTTTGCCAACTGTTCTTGGCTCATGGCTTGCAATTGAACTTCTGGATCCAACTCATTTAGAGACCTACGCAGTGTATCAACGTCAGTTCCCATAGCAGAAGCAAATGCTTTCTGTTCAAACTTGTTTAACTGATCAAACTGTACACCGCCAGCCTTAATAGCTTCTTTAATCATCTCAAGACGATCAGCCTCAGAGGCATTCAGCATATCAATAGAGTTAAGGTAAGGTCCACCTAAGATGGCGTTAAGGCGTCCTACGGCTTGTCCGGCGCCCTCAAAGGTATCAAACTTCTCACCGACCAGCCCAAGTAAAGAATCCACTGACAAGCCTGTAGCCTTTGATTGCCTTTCTAGCTGTGCGAACACATCGAACATCTGCTTACCGTAGAAAGCAAGCTTAGGAGCAGCGGAGGCGAGGTCTCCGGCAACCTCTGATATTGGCTTTCCAATGTCTCTGGCCAACGTCGCGGCTTGTCTGGTTAAAAGCTCAGCTTCTTGCGAGTTCATGTATAAGGACTTTGTTGCTTGGTCTAAGATTTGTCCTGTCTGAGCCGAGGAAACACCAAACTTTTCTAATGTTGCAGTGGTTGCAGCTATGTTGGCTCGCTCGGACTCTGAAAGGTTGGTAAAGTCTCTAAAACTTCCGAATAAAGCTTGTGTAGCCCTGCCGGCATCTTGGGCATTTATGCCATATGTAAGATATCTGCTTCCAGCCTCATCTATGACACCGGAAAACTCATTACCAGCACCAGTTGCTGCTTTAAATTGAGCGTTCTGTCTATCAAGCTCAAAAGCAAAGTTAATAGAGTTGCCAATTAACTTCTGAAAACTTTTAACAAGTAGGTCGCCTGTGAATACGCTTTTAGCTAATCCCGTAACAAACCCAGCTAAACTTGTGGTTCCGTTACCGATAATCTTAAAGAACGCTGCTCCTTCGCCTGAAAGGCTAAGAAAGCGATTAAGCAGGTTGTCGGCTTCACCAACGCCGGCCTTAAATGCCTCTTTCTGTCTCTTCAGTGCAGTTGTGGATTTGTCAACGGTCTTGGTATACTTTTCAGTCTCGTTGGATAATCTTACGACATCCTTAACAGCCTGTTTTCGCTGTTCGTCATCGTCAATACCCAATCGGAGAAGCTCTTTGGTGTTCTTCAGTCGCTCAAGTTTGTTTTCGTTTTCAAGTTTAACTCTTTCCTTTTCATCTCTAGCTATCTCTTTAATAAGCTTCTTTTCTTTTCCCAGAAGTTCATGCGCTCCTTAAGATCTTCAATTCTTTCTGCTTTTCGTGTTGCAGCTGTGGTTCCGCCGCTTTTAAGTTGGGCGGTTAAAGCTTCGACCGCTGCTGTGAGATCTGTAACTTCAGACATTATCTAGCCACCTAATTTTTAAATGGCCACCGTAAGCCTGTTTCTCTTTCAAAGCCCATAACGGCACGGTCAAGGTCTCTTCTGTTCATCATTGTTCTGGAATCACCCAAGCCGTGCTTTATATACGAATCCATATATCTTTTTTCGCCACGAAGAGCTTTAAAGAAAGATTCTATTTGAGCTTGTGTTCCACGAATGGTTGGGTTAATATCGGCGCCGGCGTGGTATAAATCCAACAGCATGCGATTAACCTTATAGGAAAAATCTGTGTACAATCTTTCATTGATTGTCTTATCACTTAAATCAATAACGATGTTCTCTTCACTCATGGGGCAAACCTCTTCTATCTAAATAGTAGCATAAAGAAAAAGGCGCACTTATCGTGATGTCGACATTGCTTTCTCTTCCGCTTCACTCTTCTCTTCGAAGTGTTTAGCCAAACGAGAAAGGAACCACCTTCTTAAACCAGTGGGCAACATATAGGCTTCCGAAAAAGACCAGTTCCCATGTTGTTTAAGAATAAAAAACTCTTCGTACAGAGTCGCTTGGTAATCAGAGTTTAGGCCAAAAAAAGTCGACGTTGATCGGCACCTCCAAGCGCTCTGTATGGGAGCAGTTGTCGCAGGTAAAGTCAGCTTTTAGTTCTATGTTTGGCATTGCTTCTTCGTATACTTTACGAATCTTTCTTGATAAAGCAGCAGGAATCTGACTGATAATCTCTTGGAGCGCGCTTGGCTGTGAGATACCATTAACAGATACAATAATGTTTTTTAGTAGTTCTGTTACTGGTCCTGTTTCAAGCTTAAGCTTTTTACGACCTTCAACATGCTTCAAAATTCTCTGTTCATCTTTACCGGTCAGAAGTCTAATCTCAAAGGTAATCTCTGGATTATAATCTGTAGAGGTTAATAAGAAGTTTCCATTCTCTAGAAGCTTTACATCATCAAGCAAGTTGGATTGCTTGATTTCTTTGCCTTCTAAGGAGAATTGTTTCTCATTTAATGTTCCACAAGCAGGGCAAGTAACGTTTGTCCCATAAAGCGAACCAAATCCGGTTTCTCTAATAGCCATAACGATCGCATTCTTATCGCCTATGAGTAAAGAGTTAGGATCGATATTTGTATCAACCAGTACAGACTTTAAGAGCCTGTCCATAACAAGACCCTTTTTAATTAAAGTCTCGGAAGATAGGATATCTTCCTCTTTCGCTGTCATGTGTTTGATTTCTACTGTTTGAGCACTCTGCAGTGGATGCCCCTCGCCATAGAAAAGCCCCTTACTAGGAAGTTCAACGAACTCCGTTGGGGTCGGGAATGAAAATAAGTTTTGTGTTTGTTGTGCTTGTGGTAGTGGTGCGGGGGGTCCTTCTGGAGCCCCCTGTCTGTTTGAATTTCTACTCAAAAATCACCGTCTCTTTCTTTTATCGAATATTAGCTAAAGCTCTAGTGGCTTGTCCAACCTCATAAGTTGCCCAGTCGTAACGCATTTGAATTGTAATATCTAGAAGTTCTTCGCCTGCGTAATCTAAATCGCCAAAAGTTACATTTGTAATGAAAGCATTCTGTAGCTTCCAAATTCCAAGTGTGCCACCTTCGCCGGAAAGCTCCTCAAACTGAACCTGACCAAGTGCAGCTAACGCAGCCTGCTTGTTTGGTGTTGAGGCTGGAAGGTTCTGTAGGAAAACGTCTTCCTGAATGTCAGGCTTTAGATAACCCATCTGCTGCAGAGCTTGGTAAAGAAGCTCATTGCCATCTGGAGCTACGGAGTTAACAATAGTGGCAGTGACCTCGTTCCAAGTAACTGCTGCTGGGTAGTAATAAGTGTTTCCTAAAAATTTATGCTCTGTTGTACCAACTGTGTACGAAGGTTTTGTAACAGATTTAGCAAGGTATTCTGCGTAAGCAAAATCACCTGTAATAAGTTCTGGGAATCTTAGAATAAATCTATGTTGTCTCTTTGGTTCTGAAAGTGCGCTTGTCCAAAAGGCCATTGTTGTTATCTCCTGATAGGTCTAAGTTAATTAGTGTGGGGAGTCGGAACTCCCCCACTTTTATTTAATCGTCAAACGATGCTCCGGTTCTTGTAATGTTGAAGTCAATCGCAATGAACTCGATTGCTCTTGTTGGCTTCAAGAAAATCTGTGCGTATAGAATGTTTCTATCTACAAGATCTGGAGTTGTGGTTGTCTCATCAAGAACAACTCTGTAATCAGAGAGACCAAAGTTTGTCTTAACATCAGCCAAGAATGGCTCAACTCGGGAAGTGAATCGTGTCCAAGTTGTCTTAACGTTTGGATCGAAGAGAATCCCGGAAGCAATCTGAGAGATACGCTTCTTAACGAAGATCATTAGACGACGAACGTTGATGCGATCCAAAGCAGAAGGTGTAACCTGTAGTGTCTTCTGACCGAAGATTACAACACCCTCAGATGGGAACTTAGCGATTGGGTTAATGTTCGCCCCATAAAGATCGTCACGATCCTTGCGACGAAGCTGGTGAGCTACATCAACAACTGGAATGCCTGCGGAACCTTCTGTGAGTCCACCACGGTTGAAACCGGCTGGTGCGAACCAAACCTGTGTCTTACGCTGTGAGCTTGAGAATGTACCAATAGCTGCTACAGATGGTGGGAGCCAAAGGAAGGCACCGTTGATGGTGTCTCTAGCTCTGACCCATGGGTAGTAAGCACAACCGTATGAGGAGTTAAGTCCTCGCGAACGGAGACCGTTGATAAGTGTCGTGATGGTGCTTTGTGTGTTAAGACGAGCTACCTCTGTACTCTCTTCACGAGGCTGGAAGGAATCTGGGAGATCAATAACAGCCAAAGCGTCACCACGGTCTTCACAAGTTCTTACCAAGTGTGTTGTAAGTCCTTCCTGTGTTAGAGCCGGGATAGCAGCCAAGTTCATTTCTACCACCTCTGGGTCTGCAACGGAATCAATTGCCTTACGGATTGAGAAGAACTCATAGCTAGTTGTATCAGAAGGAGAGCCAGTCATGGTTGCGTTCGCAAATGGATCCATCTGAGTGATGTCAGTTCCGTCGAAGCCGCCGTATACCGGTACGGTAAAGCGATCATATCCGGCATCTAGGACGCCTGAAATAGGAGCCGCAAATGTTAGAGAATCCGTGGCGTAAGAACCTTCTGACCAAACGCCGGACCCCGAGATATCATCTAAGGTGAACTGTGTTGATTCTGCTCTGACACTTCCGGTCGCGCCGGCGAACATGTTTGCGACAATGCCGCCGCGAGGACGAAGCAAGTCAATGTTGGATGTATCGAATACAGTTCCGCCTGCAGTCTGTGTGGTTTGGAAACCGAAGTAAGCATCAGTTGGGTTTGCAAGGTTGCCGTCAGAAGCGCTTACTCTTAGCTCTGGCTCTGGGTAGAACACATTAGCAGTCAGCGAAGAACCAGAGATTACGAGGGTTTCACCAACATATTCTGTGGGGTCTGGGTTTCCAGAACCAGAAATCCAAGAGCCAGAAGCGGCGTCTACGATGGTTTCGTCAACATACTTTACAATTCCGTCGAAACCGAATGGAAGAAGAACTGGGTTTGTTAGACCAGCATCCACATCGGAATTCATTACAATACGAACTAGTTGAGAGTTGTTTGGCCAGTCGCCTCGTGTGCGATAGCGGCGCTCTGAAGGTTCCCACTCACGGTACTGAGTACCGATCTTGCGAGCTACATAATCAAGCGAATTAGGATTGAGTGTGCAATTGTTGAACTGCTCGATTACTCGTACAACATTGTCGCTGTCGCTAAGGTGACGAATAACAACTGAGAATGTACCGTATTCCGTGTCGTTATTAGTGGATCTCTTAATATCTTGAATAGAGATCTTGATGTTCTTGTTAGACCAATCACCACCCTCGCCTCTTGTGACAAACTTAAACAAGTCTGTTGGAGTATCGGAAGGATCTAGACGGCAGCTAATAATCTGTGGCGTCTCTGCGCCTTGTAGGCTAGCTATGAAGTTGGAGCCCGACAAGGAATCTCCGGTGTTGGTTAGTTGTACCAAAGCGGCATATGTCGTCCCCTCATCTGAGACGGTTTCGCTAAGATGTCTATCGAATGTCTCACCCAAGAAGTAGTTAAGTGGCGTATCGGTGATGCCAGCGTTAGTAAGCTGCGGGTTTGTGTTAAACACTTTACGAATGTAACGAGAATCATTTCTGTTAAAGTTGAAAGAAGCTGTGATATCAGCCGAAGAAGCGCCAGCGTTTCCTAGGATCATCTTGAACTCGTTAGCATTTCCGGTATCTTTGATTATAAGGTTAGAACCTGTGATAGCAGGTCCGTCAGTGATCGCGCCGGAGGAACCAGATGCAGCCACTGTGCCCGAGAGAGCAAATGTAACTGATGGACCAGCATAAAAGATTGCAGCCAAAGCACCGTCAACCTCATCGTTTCCAGCAGACTCAAAAACAAACAATCCGTAAGCCTGATCTTCAGTCCAGCCAGCCTTGCCACTATTTGTGGCGTTAGCATCCTCATCGCCAAGCAAACGAATGAAAGTCAAAGGAGAACTATTTCGGAGATAAGCCTGGGCTGCGTACATACCATATGTTGTAGCAGTCGTTGAGTTTCCTTGTCGCCACACGTCATCTCCAGCGTTCCCTGGGTTCGGTGTTCCGAATACATTGACAAACTCTTCAAATGAGTTGACGGTGGTTGGTCTTAAAGCTGGACCCTTTTCGGCGCGACCAATGATAACTGGACCGATTCCGGCTGGGGAAGCTGGAAGCTGGGAGTTATCAATTTCGTTGACGAAAACGCCTGGGGACACAAATCGGTAATTCTTAACTGACATTCGTTATTATCTCCTACATTGCGAAAATGTTCAAAGTAAATAGTGTTATGCAGTAGGAAGAGAATTATTCTCTGTAAAAACCATCTTTTATATTATCGGGGATATCTCCGACGACTGTCCTCTCTCTGCCTAGCTTTACTTCAACTGCATTTTGGCGTCTCACTATCTTAGGTCTTTCTTGGTTTTCGCCTTCACCAATAAGATAGCCGAGAGTTTCGATATTAATATTAGTTTCGTAGTTCCTCTGTTCCATTCCAAGGTTTGCTTGGTTGGAGTTATTGGCGAAACCACCATCAATAAAGATTTCGTAATAGTGCCCCTCTGCCTCAATGCGCTTTGGGGTTCTAGAGTTGCCCGGAATTGTGATGAATGGGCGAATAAGCTCGTTCATTTGCTGCTGATACTCGGTGCGAATAGAAATCTCATATACTACTTTAACCCAGGTAGGAATTGGGATTGTTATTGTTTCATATACTGTCTTGGCGGTTGACATGTTTCTTTTGTTTGTATTTAGCATTTTACTGGAAACATCTTTATCAGCGCCGTATTTTCTATTTGCCTGCGCATTCTGAAACTCTGCTGTCTTCTTTTGATTTATTTGTCTCGCAACCGTAATAGTGCCGCCCTTCTCATCACCAACAGGATATAAGTTCGCGAACACAGTGCCTCGATAGTTTGGTTCTTTAGTCACACTTGATCGATTAACGGTGATCAAAGGAAGAATCAAAGTTTCTTCTTTATCTCTTAGATCTTTGTTATTTTTGATTTGGAAGGCTCGCTCTGCTGTGACCCACAGAACTGGAACTTTCTTGAAACCATCATTGGTATTCGCAAAAAGGTTAAGTTCTTCATCAATAAAACGAAGCATTGCTCTATCAATCGTCTCCAAAGACGAAGGCATAAACTCAATCTCTTGAAGCTTTGCTGCAACTTCTTTGTCGCCAACATAATCAAAACGTTGTGATCTTTTGTCCTTTATTTGTCTTTCTGTTCTTTTACTGCGTGACATTTAATTATCCCACGTAAATGCCGGCTGGTATGTTTTCAAGAACCTTTCTACCAGAGTCTTGCATTGTAGAGTCGACAGCAGCCAACTTGTCGTAAGTGGTATCCTCAAGAATGGTTTTAAGTTCATCTCTCAACTGATCCATCTCAGTTCTGGCTTGCGAAAGAAGCTCACCCGCGTTAAGAGTTACAGACTCTCCTGGGATTGGAACAGAAGAGAACTTGCCCCTTACTTGCCCCAATATCTCTTTTGTTAAAGCCAAAGCAAATCTACGAATCCATTGCTTACCTATAGCGTTAATGTTTTCGTATGGAATATTTTCGAATGGAAGCGTGTTAATGTTGTTAACACCTTCTGCTCCGTTATCTATTCCTGGCTGATTGTCCCAAGGCTCATATTGGTTATTGATTGTAAACTGAACCCAGAACTTTTCCGGGGATGTAGAGTCAGGCGTTGGGAAAATCCTTAACTTGTTATCGTGGATCTCGTAAGAGTAATGCGAAACTCTTGTCCAAAGCGCATCTTCGTAAGCCATTGCTTGAAGTTTGTTCTGCCAAGTTGGGACAATCTCAAATGTAGAGTCGTCAGCATACTGACCGTAAGTTCTTAAGTTACCTACAACTGAGAACCCACCGTAGTAACCATAGAATCTCCACATTGCTCGTGGAGTTTTGAAGAATACTTTTCTGATAGTTACTCTTTTATCTCCGACCTGTTGATAAAAAGAAGATGAAGTATCGGTTACTGAAGAAGCAGAGATAATTGTTTGTAAATTATAATCTTGCTGGTTGGCCACTCTGTCAACCGATGCAGAGTATATTGGTGTTGTTCCACCGAACCCGGCTTCAGTTGCAAGACCTTCAGAGATTCTGCGAACGTAACCATAATCAAATCTTGGATAACGCAGAGCTACATTAGATCCTGACAAAGATCCTGATGTGATTTGTCCATCTTGATCAAAAGATCCTGTTGTGGCACCAAGGTAAGATGAAAGTGAGTTCTTTGTTTGAAATAGGTTTACTAAGTATGAGTATTCTAAAACCGCCTCTTCATAAGCAGCGTATACGTTTCCTTCTGCCAATTCAATATCTAATACGTCACCGCCCAGCTTCTTATATGTATAAGCAACTTGATCTGCTGCGCCTGACAGAAATGCTGTTGAACCAGCATAAATACCAAATGGTAATGTTGTTGCGACACTGCCTGCTGCTCCCGTAACCGGAAGTATGTTTGCATTTGAAGTTGATGCGGGGTTTAAATTTGGAATTGCCATAGAAGAATCCTCTTTTTGCTCTATTAATAAATAGAAAGCCCCACCTCAAAAGAGGCAGGGCTTTCATTATTTTGACCTTAAGTCAGGCTAAGACTATACGAGTCCTCTGCAGACAACCAAGCCGTACATGTCCGGACGGACCATCTTCTTGGCGTAACGGGTCATGACACCCTTACGAGGTACGAAGTCCTCTACACCGAAGATTGTAGGTGTGGTCTGTAGTGGTACGTATGGTGCGTACACATAGCCGCTCTCAAGGAAGCTGGAGCCACGTCGACCAACGAGGATCAACTGACGTGGGAAGTATGGGTCAACCATAACATCAAACTTCTTGGAGAGGGAGCCAGTCTTAACAGCACCGATATCACCGCGATCAGCATCGGCTGTAACGTTTGCACGGAAGCCAGCTGTGAACTCAAGGATGTTGGCAACTTCTGGTCCGCAGACGATGAAGTTGGCAGCACCGCGAAGAGTCTTGCGGTGGATCTGAGCGGAGACATCGTTGATTGTCTCAACGAGAGTCTCGTACCACTCGGATACGTTACCGGTGAAGTCACCAGCAGAGGCAACTAGACCAGTCTCGCGATCGAGGAACTGACCTGGGACGCGGGACCAGTAGCGTGTACCGGCAGTTGCACCCTTGACAAGATCCTCAAGGATCTCACGATCGATCTCAAGAGCAATCTGCTCAGAAAGAATCTGAGTAAGCTCAACCTCGGCATCAAGGTTGTGGTAAGCGTTGAGGTCTTGACCCAACTCTGGTGTCCACTTAGCCTTGAGCTTCTTGGTTACAGCTGTGACTGCTACGGAATCGACCTTGATGTCGATCTCAGGGATGTTCTCATTGCTCTCTAGACCCCACTCAGCTGCACCCTGGACAGAACCGAGGGCACCACCATCGTCAAAGTTATCAGCAAGTGGAATAGAAGCGGATACAACAGCGTCTAGAGCACCACTGACATCTGCGCCGGCGGCGCCGAAGAGTGTGAGGACAACCTGATCCTCGTCGTTAGGATCTTCGCGGGTAAGGCGACGAACCTGTGTACCTACACCAGTGCTAATAAGTGTGAGAGCGACGTAGTCATCAAAGTTGAAGTCAACGCCAGCTGACTCAAGGTCAGACTTAGCAATTGTACCAATAGCGATCTCAGAACCAGACACTAGATCAGCATCATATAGTAGAATAGACTGATCTGTGTAGCCGGCTGTGCCGCCGTCCTGAACGAAGATACCGTCATCGCCAACTGTGCCAGAAGCCTGAACCGTAATGGTAACAGCAACTGAGCCTGTTGGGGAAGCGTAACCGTTGTTAAGGGCGTATGGACCACGCTCGGCGTTAACACCATCTAGGAGAACACCGCCGGTGACCTGAGAACCAACTCGCCCACCACCGTAGAGTGATGTATCGAATGGGTTGCCAAGACGATCACCAGTAGAGTTGTTAGTACCACCAAAGGCGAAGTCAAGGAAGAAAATGAGACCTGATGGAAGGCTCATTGGCTGAACGCTAACGAGATCGTTAGCGATCAAGGAACCGAATACACGGCGTACAAGTGGGAATGCAACAGCGGCAAAACCCTCTACGTCACCAGCAGACATGCTGGAAGACTCACGGAGAAGCTCCTTTGCCTGATTCTCAAGCAAACGGGCCATACCGTTTCTCTGTGTATCATCAGAGATGCCCTCAAGAAGACCGGTCTGCTCCCACTTGGAAATGAGTGCAGCACCCTCGGTCGAGAGGTCACGATTGACGATACCTTCTGTCAATCTTTGTACAATAGACATTTTTAATATACCTCCTGAATGTTATTGTTTATTTATTCAAACCTGCTAAACGCAGCATACGACCCATAGTTGGGTCCTTAGTTGCCTCGTTGTTTCTCTTAGAATTGATCAAAAGCGACGTAGGTCTTTGAACTGCTTCACGTAGTGTTTGTGGACGTGTTCTCTGATCAGGAGTGTTCCCCACTGCGTTTTGAATTGTTTCAAAAATCATACTTGCTTCTTCAACAGAATTGGCAGTCTGAACAGCTTCGACAATTTGTGCTTTTTGTCGCTCATTCAGGGAGATGCTATTCAAAGCCTTGTTTTGATAAACAAGCTTGGCGTTATCAAGATTCAGCTTTGTAAGCTGATCCCTTGCTTCAACAATGAGAGCAC
>Ga0208644_1001317_pt1 | contig 20861 bp, 20 predicted proteins | sample VirMetDEL_Nov_18_FD_184517 | JGI IMG/M metagenome (GOLD analysis project Ga0208644, IMG submission 184517) | Aqueous microbial communities from the Delaware River and Bay under freshwater to marine salinity gradient to study organic matter... | ecosystem: Environmental > Aquatic > Marine >...
CTCTAAAGGAGTTAACTTTCTTTCTAAAGAAGAAAAGAAAACAGGTGTAGGAAACAATGAATGTATTATTGGTTCTTTCACAAGAATAATTTTATATTAAATCCCAAGTTTGATTTTGTTCGTTCCAATTATATTGCTGACCATCATTAGGATATGCCACAGGGGATTCCCATAAACAAGTAGTTTCATTTAATATCCAACTTTGATATGGTTTTTTAGGAATGAAAGCATCTCTATCTTCGTCATAAGTATAACCTATTCCTGCGTGATTTTTTCTCAAAGGTGTTCCACCTGATGAATGAACTCCGCCTTTTGTATTATATGATGTTTGTTTCCATACAGGATAACCTGTAAGTTTAGTTAAAAAATCAATTCCATTAACTTCTTGTTCAACTCCGTTAGAATCTAACAATACTTCATTATTAACAGAAAGAACTTCTATTACCTTATTATTTAAACCTATTTTTGCGAATGATGCCATTATGTTGTGTAACTCCCTGATCCTGTAAATGTTAAAACTGTTTTACCTGAAACGCCTGTTGCTACTGTCGGACTTCCAGTAGTTGTTCCTGTATAATTTGCGTCTGGCATACTTAATATAACAACTCCTTTTCCTCCTGCTGCACTTATACCAGAGTTTCTAGTATTAGATCCTCCACCACCGCCACCACCAGTATTAGCTGTACCAGCTGTTGCATTTGAAACGTTGCTTCTTGCACCATTTCCACCTCCACCTGCTCCACCTGTTCCATTTAAAGAAGCTCCACCATCATTACTTGTTGCTCCTCCACCTCCTCCAGCATAAGTTACTGAAGAACCTGTTATAGATGAAGCTGTTCCGCCACCACCATTTCCAGCATTACCTGGAAAACTTTGGTCAGCATTTCCACCAACAGCTCCTGCACCACCTCCACCTCCTGTTAAAGTAATAAGAGAAACACCATCATATCCAATACCTCCATTATTACCTTGTGATGGTGAAGTGCTTGGAGTGTTTCCTGAACCAAATGTTGAAGGTGTACCTGTAGCACCACTTCCTCCACCAGAACCACCATTAGAACCATTAACAGCATTACAACCTCCACCACCGCCACCAGCAGAAGATATAGTTGTTAATCCTGAACCTGAAATTGAAGAAGCTGAACCACTATTACCAACTCCTGAAGATACAGCAGAACCACCATCACCAACTGTTACTGTAATTACTGTTCCTGTTGATACTGATTGTGTTGATGTTCTATATCCTCCAGCTCCTCCTCCAGCACCAACATATGAAGGATTAAGACCACCACCACCTGAACCACCTCCAGCTACTACTAAAAAATCTATTGAATATGGTGCTGATGATAAAGCATTTGTTCCTTCATTAATTCCTGATGTTGCAATCCAACCTTGTGTTGAATCTATATATGTTAATGTTGCACCTTCTCTTTCGCCATCTAATTGTAAATTATCTGTTCCACCCTCAATTTTATTTCCATTTGGATTAATGACTAAAGGATTGGTGTCAAAAGTACCTGCATAATCTACTAACTGAATTTGATCTCCTGCACTAGGTGTTGCAGGTAATGTAACTGTAAATCCTGCTGATGTTGTGTTACAAAAATAACCATTACCAGCTACAGCAGTAAATCCTGTAGTTTGAACTGATTGCCAAGAAATACCACCACCTACAAATGTAGCACCTGAAGCTACAGTTACTGTATCTCCAGATTTACCAATAGTAATAGTATTGGCATTTTCATTAATAATATTATTGCCGTCTTGGTCTTGAATTGTATCTACTTTAATTATGCTTGACATATTATACTAACTCCCAATTAACTTTATTTTCATTCCAGTAATATTTGTCTGGTTTTGGATTGCCTTGTTCGTCTGTTAAATTTTTTGTATATGTTTCAGGAATATCAACTGGTGCTCTCCATAAATAAGTTTCTTCAATAAATATCCAACTTGAAAAAGGTTTAGGTGGGATAAATGCATCTTTTGTTTGGTCATAAGTATAACCAACACTAGCAAAATGTTTTCTAAAATTTCTATTATACGAAGTTTGTTTCCAAACATCTCTAGTTTTATAAAGATTGTTTAAGAAATCTACACCAGCTTGTTCAGTTGTTGCAATATCATTAGATACTACTTCAACTCTTTCAACTATGTTTCCTTTTCCTATTTTTGCAAAATGTGCCATAAATTTATCCTGTGTAACTTCCTGATGCGTTAAAAATTAAAACTGTTTCGCCTGAACCACCAACATTTGTATTTACTGTTGGACTTCCTGTTGTTGTGCCTGAATAATCTGCGTCTGCCATTCTTAAAATAACTACTCCTGAACCACCACTACTAGCTGTTAATCCATTTGTTACGTTTCGATCAGTATCAGTTCTTGGAGCTCCACCTCCACCAGTATTTGCTGTGGCATCAGTTGGACTTGTTGATGCACTTGATCCTCCACCAGCACCTCCTGACCCTTGTGTACCTCCTGAACCTAATCTTGCACCACCGCCTCCGCCACCACCTCTTGTAACTGATGAACCTGTGATTGATGAAGCAAGACCATCTCCTCCATTACCTCCTGATGTAGTATTTGGACTATTATAACCTACTTGACTAGCACCACCACCTCCTCCTCCACCATCATCAAGAGAAGTACCTCCAGCAAAACCTTGATTAGCTGTACCTGAACCTTGAGTACCTCCTGATCTTCCTGTACCACCTCCGCTTCCACCACTTCCAGCAGTATTAGAATTATTACCTCCACCACCTCCACCAGTAGATGTTATTGTAGTGATTCCAGGACCTGAAATTGAAGAATCTGAACCATTAGAACCTTTTTGATCTCCACTACTTGCACTTGTTCCACCAGCACCTCCAGCTCCAACTGTAATTGTGTATGTTGTTTGAGGAGAAAGAGATAAAGATGTTTCACTACTTCCGCCACCGCCTGATGTTTCAGTAGAGTAAGAATTTCTATATCCTCCAGCACCTCCACCACCTCCACCTGAACCTGGAACAGAAGAACCAGCACAAGCACCTCCACCGCCACCACCAGCAATAACTAAAAAGTCTACTGTGTATGTTTGTGGTGTTTCATAAGTAACATCATCATCAACTGTTGGAATCCAACCTTGTGTAGCACCTGAATAAACTATTGATACTGATTGACCATTTGTATTATATTCTGGATTAGGAGAAGTAGCTCCTTGAAAATTTAAACTGTTTTGATTTATTGTAACTGCATTAGTTCCCCAAGTTCTTTTGTAATCTGAAAATATAATTTGATCTCCAACACTAGCACTAGCTGGTAAAGTAATCGTACAAGCATTTGATGTTGTATCAATCCAATATCCGTTTCCAGCAACCGCAGATAATGTAGTTTCTGTTACGATTGTAGATTGCCAAGCAATAGAAGCAAAGCCAGATGCTGTACCATTATTAGTTAATGTTGCACCACTAGGGATAATAAAGTTATCTCCGCTATCTCCTAATGTAATGTCTGTTCCTGATCTTGGTGATATTTTATTTACTTTTATTTCACTCATAATTTAATATTGCAAAGCAACTCCTCTTATTCTAGCTTCTTTAGTTCCACTAGCTTGGTTAGCAAAATTTAATCTGTATTTAAGTTGTGTTCCTGCTGTCACAGCTAAGTCATTTACTTTAGCCATCTTAATACCAGTAGAAAAATTAGGTAACGCACTTAATGTAGCTGTACTCCAATTAGAACCATTATCTGCTGAAAGTTCTAAAACTATATCTGTGTTTAATGCGTTAGTTCCAGCATTGTCTTGGTAAGTAATAATAGCACCCATACTAGATACACTTGATGGTGCTGTTATTGTTGTGCCTGTGAAGTTTCCTGTGGCATTAAAGGTAGCTGTTGCAGTTGCAATAAAAAATTCCCATTCATAATTATAATTATTATAGTTTGTTGTAATCGCACTTCCTGTTTTGTCTATAAATTGCAAATAACGATAAGCAGTTGTGTTACTCCAACTAAATTCTTGAGGATTTGAACCACCCCAAGATTGACCACTTAATAAAGTAGTGTAAGTTATATTATCGTTTGAACCTTCCCAAGACCAAGCAGAACCAGCTTGAAAATCAGTATTTTGCATAATAAATTTAGCACCTTGATAAATTGCTGAATTACCTGAACCTCTATCAAATCTAATAAAAACTCCTGTTTGAGAAGCACCATTTTGTAATACTAAAAGTTGACCAGATGTAATTCCATCTACTAAAGCTGATATTGCTGGACTTCCAGTATGTAAAACTCCATTAGTTGTAACTGTGTAAGTTGAAGTTCTATCTCCACTATCGTAACTTGGACTACCTAAAGTTACAATTTCAGAACTAACATACTCACTAACATTTCTTGAAGTGTTAGTAGTCGTATCAATTCCTGTGCTATCTTGAAACACATCTACAAAACTAGAGTTAGTATTGTAAGCAACTCTGTCCGCATCACTAGCTTGTCTTAAAGCAAGTGTAGAAATATCATTAATAATATTATTATCGTCAAAAACTGCTGACGCAGGTAATGTTACTGTACTATTAGATGCATTTAATGTTGCACCTGAAGGTATTATTATAGTTTTTCCTGAAGCTCCAACTGTTAAGGTTGTACCTGATTGTGGTTCTATTGCATCTACTTCTATTTTACTCATTATACGATTACCAATGTTCCTGTTACTGTTACTGTGTTAGTGAAAGTTACTGGTCCTGCAAGAACTGCAGACTCAATGATCATATTTTTATTATCTAATATCTGTGCGTGATTATAGATTTGCTCAGATGCAGGTTTATTACCTATGTAAATAATATTATATAAACTATCCATTTTATTCCTTACGCACTAATTGAATCTACAACACTAACCCAAACATCAGCAGATGTAGCAGTATCTGATTGTACTTTTAATACATCAGTATTCTGCATCACAAATTTAGCACCACCTGATACAAGTTCTATTGCACTTGATGGAGGTATGCTTATATCTTTTGCGATATATCTGTCTGTAGATCCTGTTTCGGAAATCCAAACTGATATACTTATTGCTGAAGTTAATATGTTAGCAACTCTAATTCCAATTACTGCATCATTTGAATTTGCTGTAAACACAGTTGTAGCACTATTCGTAGCTTGAACTGCATATCTAGTAAAATCTTGTGCCATATATACTCCTTATCATAATGCAATAGACATTGCTACTGCAAATCCTTTTGTTGCAAAAGAAGTTGTATCAACTGCTTCTACTGGTGACCACGATGTTCCATCGTAATATTTAATAACATTGCTAGTCGTATTAAAATATAAAGCTCCATTAATCAAGGCATCACCATCGTTATCTAAAGTTGGATCGCTAGCTTTAGGTCCTAAATATCTATCGTCAAAATTATCATAAGATGCTGCGGCACTTGCTGCTGAAGCTGCTGCTGATGTAGCACTATTAGAAGCATTGGATGCTTGAGTAGTTGCTGTGCTTGCAGAACTAGCTGCGTTACTAGCTGATGTACTAGCATTGGATTCTGAAGTTGCAGCATTACTAGCTGATGTACTAGCTGCTGTTGCATAATTACTTGCGTTAGTTGCTTGTGTTCCTGCAGTCGTAGCAGAGTTAGCAGCATTAGTAGCTGATGTAGAAGCGTTACTTGCAGAAGTAGAAGCTGAACTAGCTGAACTTGCAGCAGAGGTAGCTGAACTAGATGCCTGTGTAGCTGGTGCATCCCAAGATGAACCATTGTAAAACTTAACTTCGTTAGTTGTAGAATTATAATATATTGATCCTTCAACTAATGCGTTTCCATCATTATCTAATGTAGGATCACTAGCTTTTGTTCCTAAAAATCTGTCATCAAAATTATCGTAAATAGTTTCTACTGAACTTAAAGAACTAGCAGCACTAGAAGCAGAAGAACTAGCAGAAGATGCGGAGCTTGCAGCATTGCTTGCACTAGTTGCAGCAGCACTAGCTGAACTAGCAGCGGCTGTAGCTGATGAAGTAGCTGTTTCTGCGTCTACTAATAAATCCCACTTAGCACTATCTGTGTTAGTTGAGATGGGTTCTGCACCAGAGGATGTGTGTCCTGTGTTACATAAATAAATGTTTCCGTTTGATGTATCTTTTACGATGTCTCTAGCAGCATAAGTTTCGCCAGATGACCAATTACCTTGGAATGAACCTAGCTCTTGTGAGACTACTAGTTCGCCAGCAGAATCGAAACCTAAAATCTTTCCTGCTCTGTTAGAAGCACCTACTGTAAATTCAGTAGATGACATTGTGTTAGTTCTTGAAATTTTTATTGAACGATCAACTTCCTCTTGGATTTGTTGTATCGCCATCATTGAACGATCCAAACCCTCTTCGTGTGATTCCGCAGGGAATGGATCATTAGCAATGTAATCTATTGCCTGTGTTTGCGGAACTGCTCTTCTAATCACTACGGTTTCAGTTGCTGAAGGAATGTTACCAGCAGTGAAAACTATAGTACCGCCAGAAGCAGAACCAGCACCAGTTACGGTGTAGTGTGTTGTTAAGGTCTTGACTGTTTCAGTTCCTAGTGAGGAACGAATGATGACTTGCAAATCTGAGTCAGCAAAGATCTTGAATGTATAGTTAAATGTATCAAGAGTACCATTACCTAAGTATGAGTTCTTTACTGTAGTTGAAGATATTGTCATATTAACTTGTCTATATTATTTTTCCTGTTCTATTTCAACATTATTATTTATATAATCTAATGCTCTTTTAGATTCTTTAATCATTAATAAATAATGATGATCAATTAACTCCCTTTTTTCATCTGGAGTATATGCTTTGCTATTATAAATATTTCTAATAACTAGATTTAATTCACTAATAGCATCCTTTACCGATATTAAATATAATTCGTTTTTATCCTCTATTTCTTGTCTTATTTTTAGAGCCTCTTTAAATTCACCTCTTTTTTCTAATGCAGGTATAGCCTGAAACTTTTTATTGATTTTATCATAAGCCTTATAAAAATCAGATATATATTCTGAAGAACCAGAAGGATCTCTTAAATCAAAAGCTCTAATAAAAGGTATTGCTGTTAAATTATCAGTTGGTTTTATTGGATCTTCAATCATTCCAAATTCTATTAATGCTTTATCTACTTCTCTAATTACATATCCACCTATACCGCCAGTCCATTGTTTTATAAAGTTGTCAATGTAAATTGGATTGTCTAACTTAGTATAATCTCCTACTAAACTATTTATAGTTTTACTAATTAACTTTGCAGTTTCAGAAGTATAGTTAGTATATTGATATTGAGATGGTAAGTTTTTATCCATATAATAAGGAACAAGAGGAGTATCTTTAAACAAACTATAGTTAAAAATTGTTTCTCCAATAGGTAATGCGTATTGAGGAATAGGTAATACGTTTTTTACATTTGACCATAAGAAATCTTTTGTAAATCTGTTAAAGTCATTTGGATCTTCTTTAGACCAAAAATCTAAAAATTGTTCTACCCCAGTTCCAAATACAACTCCTGGTTCAAATGGTTTTGGAATTTTATAAAGTTTATCTTCTGTTGCAATAATCCAATAATGATCTTTAACCCACTCAGGTAATCTTTTTACTCTTTCATCATCTCTATTTGCAAACCATAAATAAATACTTGGAAGTATAATTCCTCCTGTAATTAAAGTCATAGTTCTACCTGGTCGTTTTGAGAAGGCATCATAAATTTTTGCATAACCTTGAAGTCTAGCATTAAAGAAAGCAACTATTTGATTTAATCCTCTAATCTTTGTTCCCATTTTTGCATAATCAATCGTAATATCTCTTGATTCAAACCCACCTCTTTCTATTGATTCTCTTTCTGATAATCCTAATTTTTTAGCTTTGTTATAAGATTTTTTAAATTCAGCTATCCTTGTCATATTTTCTGATAGTTCAGAAATAACTCTTAAAATTTCCATAGGATTTTTTAATTTGTTTCTTATTGGTCCTTGATTTAAAATATCAAAAGCTGGTTTATCATAAACCTTTCTATCTAAAGAAACTAAAGTAGACTGCATACCGCCTGATCTAATCCATTTTTGATATATCGCTTGAGATTTTTTACTTATTCCAGTTTTACCAAGTATTAAAGTTCCAAGTCCTTCAAGAGAACTCCATATAGGAACAAAGCCTGATTTACTAAATATAGTTGCTGAAACAGTATCTCTTGCAATGTTTGCAACAACAAAGTCTGGAGATAAAGTTGCACCTGCTCTTAACCAAGAAGCAGGTTTACTTAGATATTTATTAATCATACCCATTTGTCTTGGATCAAAATCTTTCATAGCTTCAGCTAATTCCTTACCTACTTCCCATACTTCAAATTTTCCATTACGATAAACACCTACTGAGGTTTCATCAGGTTTTAAAAATTCTGTTCTAAATATTCTAAAATTTTCAATAGCTTTATCAGATATAAAATTTTCAGAAGTTGAATCTAAAATTTTTTCTAATTCTTTTCTTTCTAATTTTATTGATTTACCTTTTGTTTTTTTTAAATTAATATCTGGGAATGCTTCTTTATTTTTTTCTATAAAATTAAAAAATTCTATTAATGCTGCATTTCTTTCTGCAAGTTTAACAAGATGAAAAGTATTTTTATAAACTGTTTCTATTGGATCAAATGTGTCTAAACCTTTTGCATCCTTAATTTTTTTTAAAGGATTTGATACTGAGTTTGTATATCCAGTTTCTCCTTTTTTAGCTTCAATAATTCTTGAAAATGGAATGTAATTTTTATTAGCTTCAATCATATTATTGAATGCTTCTTGAGATATTAGTCCTCTTTCTTTTATATATTCCAATAATTCTCTTTGATAATTATCTAATTCTTTTGATATTTTTTCATACTTATTAATTAATTTTTTATTACTAGCAACTTCTCTTGCAGCTTCTAAAGGGAATCCTGAATTAATACCACGTTCCTCTAACTCAATAACTCTTTTAGCTATTTTATAATTATTAAATTCTGCATAAGATTGTTTACTTTCTGCAATGGGTTTCATAATTTGAATAAAAGATTTTCCTTTATTATTTAACCCTCCATCTATTGTTGCAATTTCAATAAAAGTTCCAGCACGATAATCCATACCTACTAAAGTTCTAAATCTTTCATATATATTAAGTATTCCTATTGGGTTTTTTTCTTTATCTACTCTTCTAAGTATTTCTAAAATAGGATGAAATCTATCCAATAAATTTTTAGTTACTAAATCTTTAGCTTCCTTAGTGGTTGTTTTCTCTTCTATTTTATCATATCTTGTTTTGTCAAAAAGTTTTTTTTCAGCGTTAGTTTCAAAAATAATTCCTTCTTTAAATTTATCTACTTGAACTTCAGATCGTACTTCTTCTTTTATTCCATAACCTCTTGGATGTTTTATGTTAGTGCTAGACGTATCTTCTAAAATAGTTTTATCAGATACCATATCTTGATAATGTTCTAACGCATTTTTATCTGCTACTTTTATATTTTCTACTGCTTTAGTTATTCCTTTTCCTGCAAGTCCTAAAGTTCCAAACAATATAAATGAATCTGTTAATTGTTCTTTACTTGGTAGTTCTCTTTCAATTAAAGCTCCAACTGTTTCAAAACCAACAACCTGACCAAATAAATTTGGAATAAAACCTTTACCATATTTACCCATTAATCCTGGAACTTTATAAGCAGCATAAAGTTGAGCTGCTTCTTTTGCTCCAGCTTTTATTCCTTCTTTAGTAAATATTTCAAACCATTCAGAAAAACTATTTACTTCATCATTTTCTAAGGCAGTTAAAAAAGTTTTTCTTAAACTACCACCAACAAAACCAGCTCCACCAACAGCAAGTCCAGGTGACCTAGCAATTATTCCTGGTATTGAACCAACTGCATATATTGGTAAATCCTTAATTATAGTGGCAATGTTTTGAATGTTTCTTTCAATAATACCAGTATCATCAAATTGAGGTTGAGTGTAAAGTTCTGGAGTTATTCCATCTGTTTTATATGCTTCATAAAGATCATATATTCCACCACCCCAACCTCTTTTCCAATATTGTAAAGGTTGAAAAACATCACCAACTAATTTTTGTTTCAATGTTTCATTGTTAGGATTAGTTTTTTCTATTTCATTAAGTTGTTCATATACAGATTTTTTTTCATTTTTAATTTCAAAAATAACTTCATCCCAATAATCATATATAGGTTGTTTGTTTAATGGTTTATAACCAAACTCATTAAGTATTTCATTGTCATTAAATCCTGCACCTTCTAATTCTAAAATTTTTTCTTTTTTAAATGATTCTATTTCTTCATTAGAAAAACCAGCATTTTGAAAATTCTTTATTTGTTCAGCAATGGTTTCCATTACATTCCTTTTTGTTTTAAGAATTCTTTATACTCATCAGATTCCAAATATTCTTTTGTAGTTTGATTTTCTTTTCTTTTTGGTGGAAGGATTATTTGTTGATCTCCCTTTTCTTTTTTTAATTTTTGAATAACATTTTTAAAAATAAAATTAGAATCAGGAATAAACTTTTTAATATCTTTACCTATAAAAGATTCACTTGTAGTATCTAATAAATCATCAGGTGTTTTTCCATTTTTTAAACCATCAATGTATCTATCATACATAATGTATTTAAAATTACTTAATCTTTCTTCTTTAGAATCATCAAGGTCTTGCAAGGCAATAGGACCAGATATTTGATATTTAAAAATATTAACAAAATCAAAAAATTTTTTATGATTAAATTTAAAATTTTCTTCATTTGATATAACAAAAAGATTGTTTAAATATTGTAAATCTTTTGTATTGATACTATCTCCAACCCTTTCAACTATACTTTTTGATGTTGTTTCTCCATCTAATAAAAATTTATCTGTAATAGTATTTATCTTATCTTCTATTATCATTTTAATAATGGATTCATTTTTATCAAAGGATGTTATTTTATCAGTTTGTTTATTTACATATTTTTCATTTAAAGATGAAAATTGTTCTACAATAGCAGGAGTGCTACCAAATAATTCTTCTATTTGTTTTTGATAAATTCCTTTTTTTTTATTCATATTATTAATTATTTCTTTAGATTTTTGAGCAACATCCATTCTTGCAATTTGATTATTTGCTAAAATTGTAAATTGCATATCTGTTTTCATTTCCCTTGCTTTTTTAGAAGCAAAAGAATTAAATTCAATTTTTTCTTGTTGAGATAATCCTTGATATAAATTTTGTAAATTTTCATTTCCACCAAAAGTTCCTTTTTGAATTTCATCAAAAGCTAAACTTAATTTGTTAGGAGAATCATCAGGAGATAAATTTAATGAATTAGTTAACACTTGAAACTTTCTAAGTTTAATTTGTTTATCAGCTTCTTGTGAATACTTTATAATTTCTTCAACTTTTAAAGAATCAAAAAATCCTTTTTGTACTGCTTCTTTAAAAGCAAAAGGTTGATTGACTGACATAGATTCAGCTAAATTATCTTGACCAAATTTTATATATGATTCATTTAATATTTTTTTTACTCCATCGTCATACTTAGGATTATTATTTATTCTTTTAGAAATTTTGTCTTTATAAACTTCTAGATAAGATGGACCAACTTCTTTTAAAATTAAAGTTTCTTTTGAAACTAAATCTTCATCTATGTTTTTTGCTTCATCAATTTGTTTAAGACGAGATCCTTCTAAAGCAGAAACTTTTAATACACCAGCTGTTGCATAATATTTTTTTTCTAATGCTTTTTTTGTAAAATTATCTAAGGTTTGAAATTTATTATTTTTAGCGTAATTAAATAAATTATTAACTTGTTGATCGTGTAAAGAAGAAGCATCATTAGGATTGGGATTATTTTTAGTTTCGCTTTGAATTGTCATTAATCCTTTTTGGATTGTATTTCCACGACTGTCTTTTTGATCTACATATAAATCATTTAATATTTGAGTTGCTTTATTATCAGCTTCTAATTTTCTTTCTTTGATATATTCTTCTGTAATAAAATCAGAAACAGGTTGTAATGCTGAAGCAGGAGTTGCAAAAGGTGAAACTTTTATTCCAGATTTTACAGAACCAACTTGTTCTGTAATACTTCCTGTTGCTGTATATGTTGGTATCTTTGGCATTATACTCCTCCAGACATACTAAGTAAGCTAGTTCCAGTTTTTGCTACTGTTTGTATTTGTGCTAACCTAGCTTCTTGTTTATAAAGTTGACCTTGTATTCTTGCAAAGTTAGCTTCTTCAAGTTTACCTGCTTTTGCTACATCCGTATTATATCTAAGAAGTTTTCTTTGTATTTCTGCTTCTGTTAAATTTGCTATATTAATTCTTGCTGATGTTCCTGTACCAGTCTCAACTCCAGACTTAGCAAGATTAGTTTCAGTCTCACCCTTTAATTTAACAATTTTTTTATCAAATTGAGCAATATCAAATTCTAATTTTTTATCTAATTGTTGAGCTTCTTGTTCAGCAACAACAGCATTTCTATTTTGAATTGCTTGATTGTATTTTCCCATAGCACCTTGTTGTTGATACTGTGCTACACCTAATGCTCCTACTACCGCCATTTGCCAACTCATTAGAATATCCTCGCATATCTGAAGTGATCTGAACCATCAAAACCATAATGTTTCATTAATCCTTCGTTTTCCAAACCTAACCATTTAGCAAATTTTAGACCCATTTTAAAGTCTGCTCTTACAGCAGTTTGAACTCTTTTAATCTTATGTTCCTTTGCTAATCTTGCAAAGTTTTTCTTGATGGCTCTCGCAATCGGTAATGGATGTTGCCAAACCTTATGACTAGCAAGCACCCAACCTTCAGCAACACCATCCCAAATGATCTTCATTCCAGCAGAAGTTATAGGTTCATCATTAATCATACAAGTATAAGCTAAACCTTTTTCTTCTAACTGCATTGCTTCTCCATCAAATTTTGCATCTTGATCCATCAGAACGTGATTCATTTGATTGGCTAAGATGATCTTACCGTGTGTTGAAACGTATGGAACTATGTTTACCATTTTATCCATCATTCGTTATTAGTTTAGGGTATAACGATAAAACCGTTAAAGGTAAAGGTTGATCTTGTCTAACAAATATAAATCCATCTGTTTCATAGTTTCCTCTAAATTCTACTTCCTTATCTCCAGTAAATACTCCAACACTACTATCCATTGGATCAGCAGAAGATCTAAAAGGTATTCTTTCCATATTGTTTAAGTCTGGTCCTACTTCAATTCCTAAACTTTCATATAACCTAACTGTAATCTCATATATTCTTTTAGTCTTAGATTGAGATGTTCCATTTTGTGAGCCTGCATCTAATCTCATTGTTTGTAGTAATGAAGTGTAAGGCAAGCCAACTTTAACTTTAGTTGATGAACGGTTTAATGTAATTGATCCTGAAGAAACCGTTTTGTTAGGATGTGTTGCACCATCAGCAAGTATTGAAACCGTTTCACCTTCTAAGTGATCTAAGCCTGAAATGTTTAATGTTGCAGAACCATCATAAACTAATTGTGAATCTAAAAAGTTAAATGAAGTATCATCAGCTTCTGCAAAGTCAAAGTTATTAATGTATTCAACGTATCTTTTAGTTGAACCATTAATCGTTCTTTTGATGATAACCCAAGTTTGATATTCCGTATCATCAGTTGGAATGACAGCAACGCTTTCGCACACTGCATTACCTGAATTAAAACTACCACCAAAGATGTGTCTGTGCCAAGCAGTGACTTGTTGTTCTCTTTGGTAAGTCAAGCCAATGAGTTGACCATCAGTTCTAACCATCCAAATGATTTGATTAGGTTCTTGTTGATATGCCATTTGAGTAATTCCAGTTTCAGTAATGTGTTCTGCAAGTATGGTCATATCTGGAGCAAGGTAACCATCAACGTCAAAGTTATAAGCTAGTTCCCTAACTTTTCTTTTAGCACGCTGTAAGAATAAAGTTGCGTTACCTGCTGCAATGGCATCAATGTTAGCTGAACCATTGTTTGATTGTTTCTTAATTAAAATGTTAGTTGGAGTAATCGCAACATCTGTTCCTCCACCTGATACTGTAAATTCACCACCAGCTGTACCAATGATTAAAGTTCTTGTTGCAGTCATAAAACGAATGGCGTTCACTTGGTTAGAAGCAATCGTATAAATGATGGCATCATCATCTGCTACCGTACCGTGATAGTTATCATCCATATTTTCATAGTCACCTGATTTAGAAAAGAATAATGTTTGTGGTTGTTCTCTAGTTCCTGCGAATACTAATCTTTGTTCAAAGAAGGTTACGCAAGAAGGATGACCTGTAGTGTCAGAGAAAGATCCTAAAGCAAAATCTGTATCTGCAGAAGAAGAAGATGGAGATACAACACAAGTAGCTACAACTGCTGTTGGTGATGTGTATGCTGTAATTTTATAATGACCATCTTTAAAATGTACTAATCTTCCTACATCGGTACTTAACCATCCTTGATTACTATTAACACCAGTTGTGGAAGATAAAGTTAAATTAGCAGAAGCACCTACTGTTGTAGAATTAGGACTTAAAGTAGTGGTAGTTATGTTGTGATCTTGAAATGGTCCTTTAGTAAATTCAACTTCAGTTAAAGTCCAAGACGTATGACCTGATCGTGATAGTTTCATTACTTCGTGTGAAGGATGACAGATGTACATTACGTCTGCTGATTGAGCATATTTAATTTCAAATAATTGTGATTCTAAATAAGGAGTTGATATTTCATAAGGTAAGCCACCAGATAATATCTGACCATTGTCTTTATAAAAACGAATGTATTGATCACCAAACTCAAGCATATAAGTTTGTGTCGTTGAGAACTCAAAAGGTATTAATCTTGTTTTCTTAGTAGAGTCTTTTACTTCTGCTACGAAGCTCGTTCCTGATCTTCTAGCCGCAGCACCGTGAGGATAAACAATCATATTCTCCAGGGTCTTACAGCCTGAAGCATACTTAGTTAAATCATTACGACCATCTAATCTTGGAGATAGTTCACCGCCAGTGAAGTTAGTTAGTTGTACCGCAACTCTCGCCATTTATTAATACCTTGAATTAATAAAAGAGCCAGCACCTATTACGTCTGATTGACCGTTGTTAGGATCTAAGTTTTGTCCTTCGGTTGCATCAACGAATCTTGCTTCTCTTAATTTATCTTGAAATAAATTATACATATTTGCTGCCATTGGATTTGATGACGTGATGGCATAAGCAATGTCCGCAGCTAATGCAGCAGATAATGTTTCTCTTAGTAATTCATCGTATTGATTTGGATCTTCTATTCTAGAAACGTATTGTATCTTTACGCTATCGTTATTGGCTAAAATTTTTCTTCCTTCTATCTTATAATCGTAATCGTAATTTAATATTGTTATTACCCTTAGACAATCAGCAGGTAAGGTAAACTGATATGAGAAACCCCAACTAGGAGCAGCTACGTCTCTTGCTAGTTCAACTCTCTTAATTAAACAATTCCATAAATGAGATCTAAATAAACTATCTCTAACTTGATTATATCTTGCATTGCAAAGTCTTGCGTTCTTAGAATCTTCCGTAAGTGAAATGATGGTTGAAGCACCTAATTGATTTAAAGCTCCATTACAAATGTCTACTACTGATGCCATATAAATTCCTTTTAGTTAGTGGGGGATTGCTCCCCCACCATCATACAAAGATATTAGCCTTCGTATGCTTGTATTTTAACTACTTTGTCTTCTTCCATTCTAGTAGCACCGAATGCAGCTGAGTAGTAAACTTGAGTAGCGTAACCTTTGTCAGCTCTCTCATCTATTCTTGCAGTTACATCTTTTCCTACAGCTAATGCAATACCATCGTTTACGAAAGCAATACAGTCTCTGATAGAAGACGCTACAGCTAATCTGTTAGATACAACGAAGTTGAATCCTAAGAAAGAATTAACATCGCCAGAAGCTAGAGCTTTAACTACGTTGTAGTCAGAACTTGTTACTTCTGTAGTTCCTAATAGATCAGTGATTTGTTTTGGACCTACAACAATGTATCTAGGTAATGAAGGATCTACATCTGATAAATCTAAGATTTCTTTTGCTTCTCTTAGTTTAGCGATTGTCATTCTACCTGTACCAGCTTCAGCAATAATTTGTGATCCAGGAAGTGCTACCGAAGTACCACCAGCTACACCTGTATCAGCTGAACCTGTTGCTGCAGTAATGATAGCATCATCCATTGCTCTACCCATAGCATAAGCAGCAGCTAATGCGTATGAGCTAGTTGGATCTACTAGCATTCTTACTTTATCTAAATCATCTATTAAATCTGCGAATTCATAATCCACAAGAGATACTCTTCTTCTTGAATGAGGAGTGTCAGCTTGAGGAGTGTCAGAATGTCTAGATGATCTTACTGTTGCAGTTACAGAACCCACTTGGTCGAAAAATGCGTTCTTACCTACAACACTTTCAAGTCTCACTTTATCTCTTAAAAGTGATCCTTTTTGTTGTGACAACATTTGAATGTTAGAACTATATTGTTCTACAAATGCTGTTGTTATCTGAGTTGACATAATTGTCTCTCCTGTTGTTAGTGTTAATGTTTAAAACAATCAGAGAGGTTCTCCATCGTGTGACAGGCATCTCTTGGATTTAAGGTCTTTTAGACCGCAGTCTGTTTCCTGCTGTCAGTAAGGTTCGAGTTACGAATTGTCTTACCTTTAACCCATTTATAATATTCTTCACATATTGGCAAGGGGTTAGATTTTTGTAATTCTGAACCACATTCAATGACGGTTCTAAGTATTTGTAATCTAACCTCTTGTTCAGTCATATTATTGTTTCATCATCGTTCTTAAAGTAAATACTTGTTGAACGACTTTATCGTGATCAGGATGTGCTTTATTCCAATAAGGACCAGTTCTATCATTAACGATTGAATTGATTTCTTGTTGATAGTCCCTAGCTTGAGAAACATTTTCGCTTTCCGTACTTATGAAACTATCTTCTGAAAGCATATTTGCAATCTTAGCAAAGCCTTTAATGATCTCAGGATTGTCTCCTAGTCTTGAACCATCTTGTAATTGCAAGTCTAATATTTTTGTATCCATATTAGCTTTAGCTAAAGCGGCAGCTTTATTAATGTTAGTTTCGTAATTGCTACCCCATTCTTTTCTTAGTTCAGCTTCAGAGTTAGCTTGAGATGTTTCTAAGTCTATTTGAGATTGCCTAGAAGTTTGTTCCAAACTATTCTTATAAAAGTCTAAGATGCCTTGAGCTTGTTTATTATTCAAACCTAACTTGTGTGCATTCTCAGCAAACTGTTTTATGGCAGTCTCTTCTAATGGCACACTTTCTGATTTAACATCTAGTTTATATTTATCAGCAGACTCAGGTCTGCCTAACTTAGAATAGATTTCATTCCATTGTTCTTCAGTAGAAGAGCTTGATGGAACAGGAATCTTATCTGCACCAATCATAGAAACTGCATTGATGTAAGATTTAGCTAGTGCATCAATCTCAGTAAATTTTTCTATGTTTGGATTTTTCCTATATTCTTCAGAGATTATTTCTTTCCAGTTCTTTGAAGTTTGAACCGTTGAATTAATCGTTGAAGAGGTTAAGTTAGGTTGAGCTGTTTCTTGTGTTGTATTATTTTCTGTAGGCGTACTTGTCGTTTCTACAGGCGAAGCTGGTTGCTCCGTTATCTGCGTTTGTTCTGACATTTTTATTTTCCTTTTTCATTATCATTTTGTAGCATTGCTTTAATGAATAGAAGGATGCTACGTTGTCCTTCCATATATGCACTTTCGTGACTATCACCTTTAACATTGGTAGTAGAAAAAAAGTGGCATCTTTTTTCCAAATCACTCATCACTTGCTTGCCTTCAGCTGTGTTAAAAGTAATTTGATAATTCTTTTTTAGATCGTGAATGAATTTTTCAAGATCGTCTTGTTTTCTTTTTGCTTCACCCATTATTCTTCCGTGGCAACTAATGCTCTAGCTTCATCAGGTAAGGCTTTTGCTAGTGGAGCAATTTGTCCCCCAGCTTGAGCAACTTGTTGAAGTTGTTGCATTTGCATCATTTGTTGTTGTTGTTGTTCTTTCTGTTGTCTCTCAGCATTAAGTTGTGATTGTGGTTTTAATATTTTTTGTGGAACACCTACGATGTCTGCTAAGTGTCTAACTAGTTTATCCATATTTATATGATCAAACACAGGTGCTACATTAGCCAATGATCCCATTATTTCAATAGCTCTCATTATGGATTGTAACTCTGTGGATTTCTGTGCTTTCGCTAATGGTGATACATATTCAATTTCAATGTCTTTGCCTGCTAAGAAATCAGGTGCAGGTCTAAATTGATTCTTTCTAAGTAAAATGTTGAATGCTCTATCAATCAATGGTTTCAATAACTCTGATTGTAATCTTCCTAATACTGGTCCAAGTAATCTCATCTTCTCTTCGTTTCTTTGGATGACTTCCGTAGCAGTCATTTGTGGACCTTGTTGCATCATTAATTGATTAACATAGAAAGCATTTCTAATTGCGTTTCTTCTTTGCTCTTCCATATTTAATCCTAATGGATTATTTGCACCAATGTTCAAAGGTTCAATTCTATCTCTTGTACCTGATCTATAAAAATTTAATCCGCCTGGAACTGTTCTGACTGGCAAGATGAAACCATCATCAGGAACTAATAGAGGTGGGTCAACTTGTTTTTGTGCAGCCTTGATTGTAGTCTTAGACATTTCATTTAACATCTTCACGTCAGGTAAAGCTGTCATTGCTGGAGATCTACCATAAATTTCGTGTGATGCTTTTAGGTATCTTGGTACTACGAAAGGAAATTCCTTATAACCAGAAACTGATAATTCATCTCCGCTTGCATAATCCATATACACTGATGCGTATGGCATATTGCTCTTGTCTTGTTTTTTAGGATTGAAATCTGATCTTGGATAAACAGCGTGTAGTATTTCTACTTCTTCATAAGGATCTTTTTGATTTTTCATTAAGATGTTTGCTGAAGCCTTGTCGCCAAATTTTTGATAAGCTGATCTAGCTGATAGTTTAAATTTTCTAAAGATCGTATCAATTCTTCCTTTGTCGTTTTCAGCTATGTACATTTCATTGATGTGTCTCGTTGAGAATTTAAGTAAGTCTTCTTCATCTTCATCAATGAACATTGCGGCTGTACCAAACGTAATTAGGTCGTGATACAATTCAAATATTTCTTGTTGGAAGTTAGATCTGTTAAACGCAGTATACATTACGTCAGTTGCTGACTCTAACCATTCCTTTGCTTCATCCTCACCATCCATATCTTCTTCCTTAAACCTTAGTGCGAACCAAGGTGTAGAAGGATTAGTTAGCATTCCGTGTAATGATGCAGCTAATAGTTCTAAGGCTTGCAGTGGTGATGAATCAAAAATAAGTTCAGTTCTCTTGTCGCCTTTGGATCTAGTTTTAGTAACGTCTGCCTTTCTTGGCATCATATAGTCTGCTACTTCTTGCCAATGAGCTTCCCAGTTTTGACGTTGAGATTTTAGTTTGTCAAACCGTTTAAATAAATTTTTAGTTAAATCTGTTTTTGCCATTATTGTCCTAATAAACTTTTTGTACCTAATGTCAAAGATTGTTCTTCAACACCCATTGGTCCAGTCAATATGGTTGCTGACCTTCCCTTACGTTTAGTTTTTCTTGAATCAAATCCATCCATACTTGTTGCAGATGATTGAGAAACTTCTGATTGTGTAGGTGAAGTAGGTTTAGGAATATCTTGTACCTTTTGTTGAATGAAAGGTTTTGTAATTGCTGCTACTGCTCCCATACTATCCTCCTAGTAAAGTTTTCTTTTCAACTGTTGCTTCTTCCATCTCAGTTAATGGAGAAGTTAGTATCGTTGACTTTCTGCCTTTTCTTTTTCTTTCCTTCTCTGCTTGCTCTGCTGCTATTCTATCTTTTTCCTCTTGTGATAGTTCTGCACTAGGTGCAGGTGGCAAAGGTTGCACAGGCGGTAAGGAAGGCATCTTTGGTGAAAATATTGAACCCATAATTATAAAATCCTATATTCGTTATCTGCTACCTTTTGAGGTGCAGTTTGTTTATCACTTAACTCTTGCAAACCTACACACAAATATCTCATTGAGTCTGCAGCGTGGCTACTCCAATCGTGTACAGGTTTACTTCGGAACATACGATTTTTATCAATATATTTCCGATGGTAATGTCTTAACGCATCTATTAACTTTTTGCAATGGTCAACATCAATCCAACATCTAGGTAATGTCATCGTGGTTGCGTGTATGCCATCCTCTAAAGGTATCTTAGGTACGACCTTAAATCTTATGCCTAATTGATAAGCAACTTCTCTTCTAGTCTTACCATTGCTAAACTCCATTACTTCAATATCGTGTGGTGCATAGTGATCTTTGTAAATGTAATCTTTATTTTTAACGACTTCAGCATAGTGTGGCATTCCCTGACCTCGTTCTTCATAGTAGTCAATGATGTTTATGGCTTTGCCTAGTTGTTGAAAGAATATGATTGCAGTATGATCTGACACTCCAAGATCCCAAGCAGTTGAGACTGGCAATGATGGATCATAAGGTACTCGAGTTATTTGCTTATTATCTTCCATCTTGGCAAGCACATCATTATAGATTGATCCTTCAATGTTCGCTATCCAATCGCATTCAAACTCTTGTAAGTATTTTTTATCTCCCATTACTTCTTTTGCTTTTGCTAGTTCCTCTTCATCTACGATCTTTGTTTCAGATGCTTTAGCTTTGTAGGAAAACCAATCGTCAGCTCCTTGTGCGTGCTGATAGAGTTCGTAAAAATTATTATTCATTCCTTGTGGCGTGC
>Ga0208644_1001320_pt1 | contig 20828 bp, 24 predicted proteins | sample VirMetDEL_Nov_18_FD_184517 | JGI IMG/M metagenome (GOLD analysis project Ga0208644, IMG submission 184517) | Aqueous microbial communities from the Delaware River and Bay under freshwater to marine salinity gradient to study organic matter... | ecosystem: Environmental > Aquatic > Marine >...
ACCATCACCGCTACCGACTCCGACTAATCGGATGGGTAGACCGAGCCGGCCTCTGATGATTCGGGGGCTGGCTCTTTTTGCGTAGAGGTTATCAATGGCTGCTGGTGATACGTCAGTTTCTATTTGCGCGGATGCCCTAATTCTCTTGGGCGCCAAGCCAATATCGTCCTTTAATGATGGCACCGACGAAGCCAATACCGCAGACCGCCTGTATCCCAACGTGCGCGATTCTGCGCTGATGATGTACCCCTGGACGTTTGCCTACAAAAAGGTTTTGTTGTCCAGGTTAATTACTACCCCAGTTACCGAGTGGAAGTACGAGTATCAATTGCCGGGTGACCGCCTGGGCAACCCTCGGGCTATGTACACCACTTCCGACGCATCTGCGCGGCCATCAAAAGAGTGGGAGGTGCAGGGCGACAAGCTGCTGACAAACGAGACTACGGTTTACGTTGACTACCCGTATCAAACGCCCGAGTTCGCCATGCCGCAGTCATTCGTGCAGTTTATGAAATATATGATGGCATGGCACTTGGCTTACCCCATTACTGAACAGCAAGACAAGGCTGCGTATTGGCAGAGCATTGCTGTTGGTTCGCCCGGCGAAAACTTCCGAGGCGGCTACTTCCGGGTTGCTGCCAACATCGACTCGCAGGGTCAACCCAACCAAGTTATTGAAGACTACAGCCTGGTGGCCGCGAGGTACTGATGGCTCGGTTTGTAGACTTCCAAACCAACTTCTCGACCGGGGAACTAGACCCCCTGTTGAGGGCGCGCGTTGACCTGCAAACCTACAACAATGCGCTGGCCAAAGCAACGAATGTTCTGATTCAGCCGCAGGGTGGGCTGCGCCGCCGCCCTGGCTCCAAGCACATACTTGAGTTGCCCAACACGGGCACCGAGTCTGCTGGCAATGGTGTGCGGATGGTGCCGTTCCAGTTCAGCGTTGACGATAGTTATATGCTGGTCTTTGTGCCCACCAGGATGTACGTCATCAAAGACGGCAGCGTAATTGCCGATATCAACGGTACCGGCAACAACTACCTGACTACCACTATCACGGCGTCAATGCTGGATGATATGTGCTGGACGCAATCTGCCGATACATTGATTGCGGTGCATCCTGATTTGCAGCCTGTGCAGATTCAGCGCGACAGCGACTCTGCCTGGACGATTGCAAGCATCACGTTTGACAGCATCCCCAAGTATGCGTTTGAGTTGGATAGCCACACTTCGCAGGGCGCTGACATTACGCCGTCTGCGGTGAGCGGCAACATAACCATTGACGCCACCAGCACCAACCACACCAGCGGCACCGCCCAGGGCGGCACGGTATCCACGATTACCCTGAAGTCTGCGTCCAGCAGCACAGACAATATCTACGAGAGTATGTTTGTCGAAATCACCGGCGGCACCGGCGCTGGCCAATCAAGGATTATTGATAGTTATGTCGGCTCGACCAAAGTGGCTACAGTTCACCCCAACTGGGATACTGCCCCTGATGCTACTAGCGTTTACTCGGTTGCTTCGTTTAAGGAAGCGGCGGTTAACCAGTACATCAACGCATCACCGCAGGGCCGCGCCCGCATCATTCGATATGTGAGCGATACCCAGGTTGAGTGCGTTACCGAATACCCGTTCTTTAACACCGACCAAATTACTGCTGGTCGCTGGGAAATCGAGCATGGTTATGTAGATGTGTGGTCTAGCACCAAGGGCTGGCCGCGCACGGTTACGTTCCATGAGGGGCGTCTATACTTTGGCGGCAGCAAGTCGCGGCCATCTACTATTTGGGGCAGCAAGATTGGCTTGTTCTTTGACTTTGTGCCAACCGAGTCATTGGACGATGACGCTATTTCTGCCACCCTGGACACCAACGAATTGAACGTAATTACGGATATCATTAGTTCGCGTGACTTCCAAGTGTTTACGACCGGCGGCGAGTTCTATGTGCCGCAGCAGGGCACCGACCCTGTAACGCCCCTGACGTTTATTTTTAAGGCCGTAAGCCGCAATGGCATCAAGCCTGGAACCAGGGTGCAGTCGGTGGATTCGGGGTCTGTGTATATCCAGCGCCAGGGCAAGTCGCTCAACGAGTTCGTGTTCTCTGACACCCAGCTTACATACATCACGCAGCGCATATCCCTGCTTTCGGGCCATTTGCTCAAGTCGCCGAACCGCATTGCCCTGCGTAAAGCCAGCAGCACCGAAGACGCCGACCTGCTCATGATGACCAACACGACCGATGGCAGCATGGCTGTGTTCAGCATTATGCGTAGCCAGCAGGTTACCAGCCCGTCGGAGTTCACCACCGATGGCGAATACCTGGATGTTTCGGTTGATGTGACTGACATATACACCACCGTCAAGCGCACATTCGACTCGGTGGACAGGTACTTTGTCGAGTTATTTCAAAACACCCTGTATACCGATTGTGCGTTTACGGGCGGCGCGGCGGCGAGTGCCAGTAGCCTGCCGCACGAGGGCGAGACTCTGAATGTCATTTGTGACGGAGTGCCCCAGGGCGACGAGGTGGTTTCTAGCGGCTCGATTACATTTGACCGTGCCAGCGCCACCAGCTACGAGGTTGGCTTGCCAATGACCGTATATGCCAAGACCATGCCTGCCGAAATCAGTATCGGCACGGGCACCAGGATTGGTTTTAAAAAGCGCATCGTCCAGGTAAACGTGGTGGTGAACGATAGCCAGCACCTGAATATCAACGCGCAACCTATTCCATTCCGAAACTTTGACACCGATATGCTGGATGAGCCGGTGCCCGAGTTCACCGGCATTAAACGCCTGGACGGGGTTCGTGGTTATTCAAGAGATGCTGCTATTGAGATTACGCAGACCCTGCCGCTCAAACTGACGCTGTTGGGTCTTGAGTACAAGATAGCGGTACACCAAGGGTCATAATCATGGTAACACCAGCAACAATATACGCAGGCGCCCAACTGGTTGGTGGGGTCGGGGAATACTACGCCGCCAAAGCAGAAGCCATTAACACGCAGACAGCCAACCTGCTGCGAGCAAATGACGTATTGTTTGCCACCGAAATCCAAGCGATGCAGGGCGAGGAATACGCTCGGATACAAGCTGGTCGGACAATACAGCAGGCCAATATCACCGCAATGAACCAGCGGATGATTGGCAATAAACTACTGCGCGACCACCGGCAATCTGTTGCAAGCGCAAGGGCCAGGGCTGCTGCCAATGGCGTGGCGTTCAACGAGGGCAGCGTTGCCGCATTTGAAAATGAAAACCTACGCCAAACCATGATGGATGTTGGTGTTTCAGACTTTAACGCCCTGACCGCCCTGGTGTTTGGCTTTGAGGATGCTACCGCCCTGTTGCAATCGCAAGAGCGCCAGGCAACTCTAAGCCTGTATTCAGCCCAATCGCAGGCACAGCAGTACCGCATGGCCGGAGAGGCGGCTCGTACTACCGGGCGGCTCAAGGGTGGCCAGGCATTGCTGGAGTCGGGATACAAGTTCTATCAGTTGTATCCACAGGCTTAAAAGAAAGAGCGCATAGATGGCAACAAGAATTACAGACGCAGGCAGAGTCCAGCTAATTGCACCTGGCAGCAGCCCCATGCGCCCGGCTGAATATCGCGGTGTGGATTACCGTGGCTACACAGCAGAGGCGCAGGCAGCCGGTGCCCTGGGTGATGTGATTAGCCGCATGAGTTCGTTCGCTGCCAAGCTGGGCGAGCGCGCTGTTGGCCAGCAGGCGCAAGAAGATTATTTTGCCAAGTTCCAGGTTACGGCTGCTGATATTCGCCACGCCAAAGACGGCGACCCCGATAATCTTTTGATTGGCAATGACGCGACGATATATGGCCGCACCCTTAAGAAGATGCGGGCCATGCAGTTGTCGGGGATGTTCGAGACTGAGATTAAAAGTCTTGCAGCCAAGTTAAAAACAGACGCTGAGAATGGTTTGCCAACTGCAAACGTGGCCTCTCAATTGGAAGCGGCTATTGCGTCGAACGTGGATATTCTGTCAAAGCAAGACCCAGAGGCGGCGGTTAAGTTGTATGCCGCCAGCAAAGGTTACGCATCTACAGCCATCAATTCAGCGTATGAATATGAAATTAAGCGCAATAAAGAAAGGCGCGAGGCTGCTGTTACTTTGTCCAACGAGCAAGAGAATCCTGAATTAACCAGCATATTAAATGCCGGAATTACCACAGGCGCAGAGGGCACGATAAACAATATCTCGGTGCTGGACACCCGCAGAACGCTCCGGGCGCAGCAAGCGTTTGGCGCCAGCGGCCAGCAGCTTATGGATGAGACTATCAAGGCAACTGATGCCCACATATTGGCGTCGGCGCAAGAATATGTCTCCCAGTATGTCAGCGCATCAGACAACCCGACAAAAGCGTTTCGAGATATCCGCAACGGCACGACCGACAACGCTGCGGTGAATGCAATCCTGACCGGCGTTAATGCTTTTGATAACTCTGCCGCCCCCGCCTGGGCAACTGACATGGCAGCCAAGGTGCGCGATTCTGCCAAAAAGGCTTATATGGATTGGGCATACGAGCAAGACCAAATTGAGAAAGCAGACAAACGCGCAGCCGAACTGTACAAGGTTGACTTTACAGAGGCAATGGCTAATGGCGACAGGGCGGGGATGGAGCAGGCGCTGTACCAATTGAAGAACAGCAACCCTGAAGCGTATTTGAAAATGAACGAGGATTATCAGGCTTGGTCAAACGGCGGGTCTTTGTTTTCTCGATTTGATAACCAAAGCATAGTTGAGATTCTTGACAGGAAATTCAACTCGCCATACGGCGACCCTGTTACTCCTGATGATGTCTACCAGGTTCGCGGTCAACTGACCCAAGAGACTTTCCGCAGGTATCTCGGTATGGTTAAGTCATTCGACGATGACCAGGTACGCAAGTTAAAAGAGTTGGCTGTTGCTAGGCTGGAGATGGTGCCTGGCCCGTTGGTCGGCTCCCAGGCAAGGGCCGTGAACGCCCGCAAAGAAAAGCAGTTGGCTGACCTGATTAACAAATACATGAGCGACAGAATCCGCGCAGCCCGCGACCCCAACTTTCAAATGCCTGGGCCATTCCAATGGTTGGATGCTAATTTTGAGACAAGCACCGCCGCATCGGATGCACAAGCAAATGCCAGTTTGGTAGCCAAGGTGAATGGCCGCACATACAGGACTGAGGCTGCTTTCACCGCGGCTATTAAAGAAGCGCAAAAAAGAAGTGATGCCGACCGTGTAACGCAGTTAACGGCAGAGTTGGGTGAATTAAGGGAAGCCATCAGGCTAAACCTGGTCGATGAAAAAGGCAACAAAAAATAATGGACTACTTAGACGCCACCTACTTATCGTCCGAGGCTAACCGCGAAATTGGCCGCGGTGTCAGGTTTGACGTTGACCAAAGCGGCAAAGTCTTTGAGGTTGCCAACGAGCCTGAGGCTTTGCCAATGGAGGTCACGGCTGGCGAGCAAGAATCAAAATCGCTGGCTGAGTTTGCTAAGTCGGGGCTGGATGTTTACGCTGGTGGCCTCAAGGGTTTGGCTCAGGCTTGGGTGGGAATTGGTGGCGACTTGGAGCGCCTGGCTACTGGGCTGCGTGATGCTGCTATGGCTGGCCCCAACGAGTCTGCGTGGGATGCGTTCCTGATGGGGTTGGGCAAAGACAGCACGATGCTGTGGGATACCAATGAAGCCAAAGCGATATTGGATAAGTATTTGCCATACCAACCCATAACCGAGGCTGGCGCTGCAAAAGTGCCTGGCGAAGATGGTCGATATATGGGCGAGGGCATGGGCGAGTTTTTTGCGCCTGGTGGTCAACTTAAGACGGGAATGCAAGTTATCCGAGGTATTCGCAAAGGTTTGCAAAAAATACCCGATATGAGGACTGTTCCAGTTATTCCATTCCCTGAGTACGGCGAAGAACTTAGAGCGGCTCTTGGCCTTTCAAATCAGGGTGTTGATGCTGGTAAAATAAACAAAGGTGGTTTATATGAAACAAGACAAGATGGCGACTTCTACAGAGTCGGCAAAACAAGCGATGCTGGAAGCAGACCAAGCGATGCTGGAAGCAGACAGGGTGCTGGAGTCGATGGGGTATACCCAGGAACAGCTATCGAAGTTAGAACTCCCGAGCGACGACAGTCTGTATACGGCAATCAAGAACGCCCAATTGACGAGGCAGTTCAAGATAGACTAACGCCGCAAAATAATCCGGCATTGCGCGTTGCCAATGAATATAACCAGGCTACATTTAACGCGCCCTATAACTACGATATTAAGATTGAACCATCTAGCCTGAGAAAACAATCGGCAGTTGGTGTTGCATACGAATTGGCAGCAAAACGCACACCTGGGTATGCTGACGCTGTATTTAACGCATACAAGGCAGACCCTGAACTTGGCCCCATCATTGAGAACATGGGGATTAAGTCTTATGACGAACTGGTGCAGGCTTCGTACAAGCAGATGGAAAAGGAAACCATCGACCAATTTAGGAAGCTGCCGATATCCCTGTCATACCACCAGGGGCCAGGAACTTACTTAGACAGCAAAGAAATGCTGCGTGATGTGCATTTGCATAACCATATGTACGTCTACCAGGGCGGCGACCCGCATGAGTTCCTTAATGTCGTTGACCCTGAAACCGGCCTTAACAGCAATGAGATATTCCGCGCCGTGCATGATTACTTTGGCCATGCAATCAAAGGCAACCAGTTTGGCCCGAAGGGAGAAGAAGTGGCGTGGGCTTCTCACGCCCAAATGTATTCGCCTCTTGCCAGGTTGGCTATGACCGCAGAGACTCGCGGGCAAAACAGCTTCGTAAATTACACCCCCATCAACGCGGGACTTATTAAGAAAATGGAGTCTGTGCGCGTCAGGCAAAAAGAGTTAATTCGCGCCGGCAAGAGGGACGATGCAGAAAAACTTGCTGAAACTTTAAGAGGCCTTGGTGGCCAATGGCAATACGCAGAGCAGGCCTCGGTATTGTTGCCGCCTGAAATGACCCGTATGGACTACGCCGGCGGTATACCCGATTACTTGCGTAAGTTGCAGACCCCCGAAGGCCTTACTATGGAAGCCGAGCATTACAGTCGAGTGCAGGGGCTTGAGCAATTAGACCCAAGCCAATATGGCACCGGCGCGCCAGGCAGGGAGGCTGAACGGCTTGAGTCTGCTGGGGCGCAAAAGCCCAGGTCTTTTTTCTATGAGGCTGGGGCACAGCCCGAGCCGGAAGTAGTATCAATATCAAAAGGCAAATATAGGGGAAAACTTGAGGGCTTGTATGACTTTGATGCTGACCCATTGGGCTTAAACAAAATTGCAAGCGTTGCCAATACGAATAGCGTTATGTCCAAAATAAACGCTGGCGTTCGCAATGAGTCATCCAGGATGAATGACTTGGAACGCATGATTTATGAGCGTGGATATCGCGGGTATGTCAGCGGAGAAAAAGGCAGCCGCCGGGCGGTTGTGTTTGAGCCAACCCAAGTTCAGGAAGTAAAATAATGAAAAGTATTGCAACTGGCGCTGGTTCTGCGACAATAACGCAAGACGGGAAAACTGATGGCAATTGAACGCGATATCAGCAAACGCCTTGACGAGATAATTCCTCCGGCCTCCAGTACCGAGGCCGAGCAGCCGATGCTGGCTGACGAGGCCGCACAGATAGCCAACCCCCTGGCGCCGCAAGAGCCGGAAGAGGGCGTCCAGGTTGCCGGTTTGGTATCCGGCTTGGCCACGGCTGGCAAAGCCATGCGGGCGGCCAGGCGAGTGCAAAAGGAAGCGCCCAGGGCTGCGGTGCTGTACGACCAGCGGGCAACTGGCCAAACGATTATTCCACCCAAGGGCAAGGTTGAAACTGACGCCGGGCTTACAGACCAGCAAGTGGTAGATAAGGGCGTCAATGAGTTACTGCAAACCCCGTCGCCGCCTGACGTACCTGGCATAACGCCAACCCCTGCGCCGCCTGGCACGGGTGTGGTGCCGCCTGTTCGTATTGAGCAAGACGTTATTTACGTCGAGCCAGCCAGCGTGACTACCCTGGAGAAACTCAAGGCAGCAATTGCTGGCGCCCCCACATCCGGCAAGCCGCCCAATGTTCGCCCGAACCTGGACGCTATCTCTGCCGAGGATGACGTTAAGAAACTGATATACGCGACCACCGAGGTGTACAAGCAATGGGTAGATACACAGCGCCAAGCTGGCCGCACCCTGGACGATATCGCTCAAGACGCCCTCAAGATGGGCGACGATGCGGCTCTACGCGCTTTAATTAAGCGCAAGCCTGGTGATAGACCATTCCTGGATTTTGAGAGCCTAGCGGCCCGTATGGCGGTTCTGAACCTGCAACAAGCCACTAAGCAGTTGGTGCAGCAGGCAATGACCAGCGGTGACCCGCGCACCATGATATCAGCCCTCAAGGCTATGACCTTTGAGGGGTATGTTCAGTCTGCCCAATTGGGCAACATGGCTGAAACTGGACGGGCATTGGCGGTTGGTCGCCTGGTTGTTTCACCCGACAAGTCGCGGGTTGCTAATCTGCAAAAGACTGTGGAGCAGTTGGGCATTGATGACCCGGCTCGGTTCGCTGATATTGATAACCCGGCTCAAATCATCCGCGACCTTGGTGGCATGGAGATGATGCGTAACGCCTTTAAGGCGTACATGGCTTTGCCAAATGATTCTGTGCGCGGCGTGTATACAAAGCATTTAGCAAGGGCCGCCCTGGACTCTGCCGCCGAGATATATCAAAGCGCCTTATTGTCTAACCCGGTCACCCAGGGTTTCAATATTGTTGGCACACCGATACACGCGCTTACGTTGATGGCAGAGCGCGGTGCTGCTGCGGTATTTACTGGCGATGTTGCAAGGCTGAACGGCGTGTTCGCTGGCTTGAGGGCTATACCTCGCTACACCCGCCAGGCATTGTCTGCTGCTGCCAAAGGATTCATGACCGAGCAGGCTTCTGATATGGGCAGCAAGTTTGATGCTGGCAGTCGGCTTGCCACCAAGGCTGAAAACTTTGGCGTGGCCCCGGATACCTACCTTGGCAAAGGCATTGACCTGCTTGGTCAGGGCACCCGCCTGCTCGGCTTCCGCGTATTGACCACGGTGGACGAAGGCTACAAGGCTTTATTGCGCGGCATGGAATTGGAGATGATGGCCTCCGAGGCGCAGAGCCGGGCGTTCATGGCAAAGATTGCAGACGGCGCTACAGAGGCCGAGGCCATGAAGCATTCATCCGCGGTGTATATGCGGGTGCTGGAATCGCCAACGTCATTTGATGAGGCCGCCGAGTTCGCCCGTGTTGTGGCTTTTCAAGATGAGTTGCCCGGCAAAATACTCAAGGGTATCGAGCCAATTATTCAGCACCCATTGCAACGTCTGTTTGGCCCGCTACAGTTTTACAAGACACCGACCCAGGTTGTGCTGCGTATTCAAGAGCGCACACCGCTGGCTGTGCTTATGCCTCGGTTTTGGAAAGCCGTTACTAACCCAGCCAACCCTGGCGACCGCAGCCTGGCGCTTGCCAAGTTGAGCATGGCCAGCTTGGTGGCTGGCGCTTACATGACGATTGGCGCGGATGATGACTCGACCATCCTTACCGGGTATGGCCCAACCAACCCGGCAGAACGTCGGCGTTGGCTTGAAAAACACCAGCCGTATTCGATTGGCGAAAAGCAAGAAGACGGCTCATACCGCTGGAAATCATTCGAGAGATATGACCCGCTCAGCGGGATATTGGCATTTTGGGTCGATGCTCGGGACACCATGCTTAAAGATGATGACCCCGATTCCCGCGAGAACATTGCCTTGGATGTTTCGTTGGCAACCATGCGCTACATGACCGAGGCACAGCCAAGCGTTCAAACGCTTGCTGAATTGTCGAATACCATCGGGCCATCGTATGAGGGCGAGACTGACAAGATGGAACGCATCATGCAGATATTTGCCAAACACGCTGCTGACGTTGGACTGACCACCGGCCAGGCTGTGGTCACGGGTGGGTTAATGCCGCAGTCATTGACGGCCAACCTGCAACGATATCTTGACCCGTTCAAGAAATCCACCGTGCCGAGTGAGCAGTACGATTACCTAAACATCCCAGGCTTTAGGACTAACCTGCGCTCGGGTTACGAGGCGCTGGCCAAGGCGCGGGCGCGCATCCCGTATTTCGCAGACTCTGCTTACCAGGAAACCAACGATTGGTATGAGCCTGTCAAGATTGGTACTGGTGACTTCCGGGCTTTCTTGCCGATGCGTATTATTGAAAAGCGGTTCAACGGTATCAATGCCGAGTTGGAGAAAATCAAGGGCGCTTTGCCGAGGATAAGCCCCTCGATGAATGAGAGCATGATTAAGCTGAACGCCCAGCAATTCAATCGCTACAAAGAGTTGGTCAACTATCCCAACAGGTCGCCATTCTTTGCCAACGAGTTGTTTGGCAAAAACTATAGCGATATGACGCCGGAAGAGAAAAAGATATTTAAACAACATCCAAACCGCGCTGACAGAATGCTGGTGGAGATTGCCTCACCTTTTTACAATATTGGCTACGATGAAGCAGGTAACGAAGTCGAATCCACCAACCAGGCAAAGCTGGAGTATTTGAGGGCTGTACACACCGAATACACCAGCCAAGCCAAAAGGCTGATGCTGCTGGAGTTCCCCGAATTGCAAGAGTTGGTTAACCAGCGTGACGCTTTCAAAGCGCAGCAGAATCGCCTGCCACGCAACTTGCCCCTGTCAGATGAAACCAAGCGCAGCATCAAATACAACCAGTAAGGAATTGAATTATGGCCGTCCCAATTTCTAATGTAACCCGCCGCGTGGTGTTTGCCGCCAGCGGTGTGGGGCCGTATGCGTTCACGTTTGAGATTCTTGCTCAGACCGATATCGCCGTTTACGAGGATGACACCCTGCTGACGTTGACCACCGACTACACGGTGACCATTAACGCCAACGGCACGGGTTCGATTACCCTGGTGTCCAGCCCCACCGGGTCACAGATATCAATTATCGGTGCCAGGGCGATTGAGCGTACCTCTGACTTTGTGACGGGTGGCGACTTCTTTGCCAACACACTCAACACCGAACTGGATAGCCTAACTATCTTTGCCCAGCAAAACAGCGAGGCTGTGGCCCGCGCATTGTCTGCGCCGGAGACTGACCCGACCACGGTGAACATGACTTTGCCGAGGGCATCGGTGCGAGCCAACAAGACCCTGGCTTTTGACAGCAACGGCGACCCAGTTATCGGCGAGGTGATTGGCGACAACCGTGGCGATTGGGCTGCTGGCACCGCGTACAACAAGCGTGATATTGTCAAAGACACCAGCAACAACAACGTATATTTGGCAAACACGGCGCACACTTCTAGTGGCTCCCAGCCAATCAGCACCAATGCCGATGCAGCCAAATGGGATTTGTTGCTAGATGCTGCGTCAGCCGATGCAGCACAAGCGGCAGCGGAAGCCGCCCAGGCTGCGGCAGAGGCTGCTGAATCCAATGCAGAAGATTGGGCAACCAAGGTAGATGGTATTGTCGATTCAACTGACTATTCGGCCAAAGCATGGTCTATTGGTGGAACCGGCGTAACCGATACGGCCAGCCGTGGCGCTGCAAAAGAATGGGCGACCGAAACATCGGGTACGGTTGACGGCACCGAGTATTCATCCAAAGAATATGCACAGGGCACTCAGGCTGGTACTGGCGGCTCGGCGAAAGATTGGGCGATAGAAACAAGCACCAATGTCGATGGCGTTGACTATTCGTCAAAAGAGTATGCGGTAGGTACTCAAACGCGAGGCACCACCGGCTCATCCAAAGATTGGGCTACATATACCGGCGGCACCGTTAATGCCAGCGAATATTCTGCCAAAGAGTACGCGGTTGGCACAACGGCGACAGACGGGTCTGCAAAAGAGTGGGCAACCACTACTGGCGCTGCGGTGGCGGCTTCTGAATACTCGGCAAAAGAATATGCCCAGGGCACAACTGCAACTGGTGGCTCATCCAAACAATGGGCAACAACCACAGGCGCAGCAGTTAGCGGTGGTGAATATTCATCGAAAGAGTATGCTATTGGCACCACAGTTGCTGCTGGCTCGGCAAAAGATTGGGCTACGATTACTGGCAACCTAGTCGATGCAACCGAATACTCTGCCAAGGAATACGCCAGCGGTGACCTGACTGCAACTGGCGGCTCTGCCAAGGCTTGGGCAGAAGATGCCTCCAGCCCTGATGGCACCACAACCAAAAGCGCCAAGACCTGGGCGGCAGAGTCGGCCTCATCTGCAAGCGATGCTCAAACCGCCCAGGCTGCCGCTGAAGCTGCCCTGGCCTCATTCAACGCAACATATCTTGGGGCGCAGGCAAGCGACCCAAGCGTGGACAATGAGGGTGACCCGGTAACGGCTGGCGATTGGTACTTCAATACCAGCAGCAATATCAGCCGTATCTACAACGGCAGCACCTGGTCGAATGTATCGCTTGACCCAGCCATTGTGGTGGCCAAGACCAGCAGCACGGGCGCGGCGGTTCTGCCGGTTGGCAGCACGGCCCAGCGTGACGGCTCACCCGTCCAGGGCTATCTGCGGTTCAACTCAGACGATGGCGCGTTCGAGGGTTATAACGGGAGCGCCTGGGCACCAGTAGGTGGCGGGGCAACAGGTGGCGGCAGCGATGCGGTGTTCGTCGAGAACGACCAAACCGTGACCACCAACTACACAATCCCAGCAACCAAGAACGCGATGTCCACCGGGCCGGTAACCATTGACTCAGGCGTCACGGTCACGGTGTCCACCGGCTCACGCTACGTTGTAATTTAAGGAAACGATTATGGCTCTTGAATTAAATGGAACAACAGGCGTCAGCCTAGTACAGGATGGCGTTATTACTGATGCCAACCTGCCAGCGGGTAGTGTGTTGCAAGTTGTATCTACTTCTTATTCAACTGCATTTACGACTTCATCTGGAAGTGCGGCAGATACTGGTCTTTCTGTAACCATAACTCCAACAAGCGCAACAAGTAAAATTTTAATTCTTCTGTCTCAACAAATGTATATTTATAACGGCGGGGGAGACTCTGGAGTAATAATTAATATTTTAAGAAACGGAACGAATTTGATTGGGGTGAATGGTCATTCGGGGTATATTGCTGGATACAATTCAAGTAACCCTGAAATTGTTTGGAATTTGCCAATTACATTCCTTGACTCCCCAGCAACAACTTCTGCATTGACATACAAAACGCAAGCAGCGGCAACTGTTGGTGCAACTGTCATTACCTGTTGGAACAGCAACGCATCAACAATTACTGTCATGGAGATTGCAGCATGAACAAAGTAGACGCACTTCAATCTCTACGCCCCGGTGCTGAATGGGTTCTACGCGGTGACGACCTTGAGTGGCTAGACGCCAACCAAACGCAACCAACTGAAGCAGAAATTGCAGCAGAGGTTACCCGTTTAGAAGCAGACTACGCTGCCAAACAATACCAGCGTGACCGTGCCGCAGCATACCCGTCCATCCCTGACCAGCTAGACCAAATCTATCACGAAGGCATTGACGCTTGGAAAGCGACCATTGCTGCCGTTAAACAGGAGTACCCCAAGCCATGAGTAAAGTAGCAATTCAGGGCAACGCCAGCGGTACTGGTACGCTGACCATTGCCGCGCCCAACACGAACACCGACAGGACGTTGACGCTGCCTGATGAGGCGGGGACTGTGTTGACCTCTGCAAGTACAACGGTGCTGCCTAAAGGTGTGCCAGCGTTTAGTTATGAAAACACTACTGCACAAAGCATAAGTTCTACAACTTGGACAAAAGTAACAGTCAACTCACAGATTTTTGATACAACTACTTCAGACTTTTCAAGCAGTCGGTTTACTGCTTCTGTTGCTGGTTATTATCAATTTAATGGTTGTATACGTTGCAATGGTTCGTCAATCACCGGCATCGTAGTGGCGCTTTACAAAAACGGTAGCATTGTTGGGTATGGAAATGCTTTGCAATCATCTGTACCAGCCGACAACTCAATTAATGTATCAGAAATTATTTACCTAAACGGCTCTACTGATTATGTTGAACTTTACGGATTTATTATTGGAACTAGCCCAAACTTTGCATACGCAGCAGCGGGCGCAAATGCTAGATTTTCAGGCGCGTTAATGGGGGCGGCATGATGACTCTATACGACAAAATCAAAGCACTTTATCCTGACCTGCAAGACGCAGATTTCTTGTACACCGTCGTGCTGCAAAACGATTTAGATGGTCGCGGTGACTACATCAAAGAGTGGAATCACCCAACCCTACCACGCCCGAGTGAGGAGCAACTAGCATGAGTACCATAGCAGTCAACGCCATCACAGATGCCAGCGGCGGCAACACGGCGTCAATCAACGGGGCAACGCCGACCACCGACAACACGATGGGTCGCAATCGTATCATCAATGGAGATATGCGGATTGATGCTAGGAACGCTGGTGCGAGTGTTGCGCTTACGGATGGATTGTATTTTGTTGACCGTTGGAAAGCGTCAATTTCTCAAACAAGTAAACTTACAGGTCAACAATCATCTACAGTACCTGCTGGTTTTGTTAAATCGCTGTCTGCGACTGTAGGTACTGCATTTACTCCCGGCGCTGGTGACTACGCTGGTTTAGTCCAGCCGATTGAAGGCAATAACGTATCTGATTTGAATTTTGGTTCAGCAGGTGCATCAACAGTTACATTGTCATTTTGGGTTCGCAGTTCTGTGACAGGAACCTACAGCGTTACTTTGCATAATGCCGACCCAGCAAATAGAAGCTATGTAACGACATATGCAATCAATGCAGCAGACACTTGGGAGCAAAAGAGCGTAACAATTGCTGGCGATACTAGCGGGACTTGGGCAACAGATAATACTGCAAGCATTACGGCGTATTTTGCTTTGGGTATGGGTTCAACTTATGGTGGCGCTACCGCTAACACTTGGAACGCTTCTTTGAAGCTGGCTGCTACGGGACAAACTCAATGGGTGTCTACTGCTGGCGCAACCTTCTACCTCACAGGCGTCCAGCTTGAAGCAGGCAGCGTAGCCACCAGTTTTGAACGTAGGAGTTATGGGCAGGAGTTGGCGTTGTGTCAGCGGTATTATTATCGGATAAAAGGGTCAGATACCGCCCTTAATACGGGAATCGTGGGTGTTGGTTTTTCTCAATCCACCACTGCTGGGCGTTCTTTAATTAATTTTCCAGTAACTATGAGGTCATTTCCAAGCGCACTAGAACAAAGTGGAACTGCTTCACATTTTAGAATTATTGCTGGAAGTGCTGGGTCAATAACGTGTTCCGCTGTTCCAGTATTTAGTTCTGCTTCTACATTGTGTGGCGATATTTCATGGACTGTTGCTTCTGCAGCAATCGCTAATCAAGGGGTGTATTTTGCATCTAATAATGCAAGCAGTTATCTCGCATGGAGTGCTGAATTATGATTTACAAAATGCTACCTCGCCAAGAAGGCGAACCACAAATCTACGCCCGCATTGACGATGACGGCTTATGCCGCCTGACTTGCACAGAAGAACATCCACCGTTTCAAGAGTGGCTGGCAGAAGGCAACACGCCCGAACCGGCTGACGAGGTGTAAGCATGGCGGCTGCGGATACTGATAACCGGCTGACCAGCCATGAGCAGATTTGCTCCGAGCGTTACCTGCGGCTCGAGGGCCGTATGGCCACGGTTGAGACGCGGCTCGATGGCGTGGACGCCAGGCTCAAGAAGATTGAGTCGGTCATTATTCGCTCGGTCGGCGCGCTGCTGGTCGGCATGGGTGGACTGATTGCCACGATTATTATGAAGGTTGGGTAATGATTGACCCGGTGACCGCGTTTACCGTGGCCACCGCCGCGTTCAACACCATCAAAAAAGCGGTGGAGGTTGGGCGTGAGGTCGAGGACGTCGCGTCCTATATCGGCAAGTTCTTTGGTGCCAAGGCAGACATAGTAAAGGCTGAAGAGAAAGCCAAGAACCCACCGATATTTAAGAGGCTGCTGGCTGCTGGCTCTGTCGAAGAAGAGGCGCTGCAAATCGTAGTGCAGCGGCAGAAGCTGGGCGAGATGGAGCGCGAGTTGCGTTCCCTGATTATCATGCGCTACGGCCAGGAAACGTACCTGGAGATGATGCGTATGCGGGAGCGTGTTGCCACAGAGCGCCGCCGTGCTGAACACTTGCAGGCATTGAAGCGCAAGACCCTGGCCATCAACGTGGCGCTGGGTCTGCTGACGCTGGGCTTGCTGTGGGGGCTGGCTGAACTGATATGGCTTTTGATGGAAATGGTGAGGGAACGCAATGCTTGATGCACTACTGAACGTCGGCGGCAAACTAATCGACAAACTGATACCCGACCCGCAGGCAAAAGCCCAGGCGCAACTGGAGTTGGCGCGCCTGGCGCAAGAGGGTGAGTTGGCTAAGATTGCCAACGAGTCCAAACTGTTTGAGGCAGAGCAGACCAACCTGACCAGCCGCCACCAGGCAGACATGGGCAGCGACTCTTGGCTATCCAAGAACATCCGACCCATGACCCTGATTGCCATACTGACCGGGTACTTTGTCTTTGCCCTTATGTCGGCGTTCGACCTGGACACCAACGCAGCCTACGTCGAGTTACTCGGCCAATGGGGGATGCTGATTATGAGCTTCTACTTTGGCGGCAGGACGCTCGAAAAGATTATCGACCTGCGTAAGGGAGGCAAGTGATGTACCAGTTATCCGAGCGCAGCCTGGAGAGGCTAAAGGGCGTGGACGCTGACCTGGTGAAGGTGGTCAAGCGTGCCATCCAATTGACCCGCGTGGACTTCGGCGTGGTCGAGGGCGTCCGCACCGTGGAGCGGCAGACCGAGTTGGTAAACAGCGGTGCCAGCAAGACCATGAAGTCACGCCACATCACCGGCGAGGCGGTTGATTTGATGGCTTACCTGAATGGCCGGGCGTCCTGGGAGTTGTCGTTGTACGATGATATCGCCGACGCCATGCGCGATGCCGCCACGGATTTGCAGGTGCCTATCCGATGGGGTGGTGCCTGGCACATCCAAGACATACGCGAACATCCCGGGACAATGGAGCAGGCGATGAATGAATACATCGACCTGCGCCGCGGCCAGGGCAAGCGACCATTTATTGATGGGCCACACTTCGAGGTGTAGTATGTACCAGTACATTGTCTTGATATTCTTGCTCAACCCTGACGGCTCGGCAAAGATGGTTAGGGACATTGAGGTACAAGAGCGAAGCATCTGCGTCGAGATGGTTATCAAAATCAATGATGACAAAGAGACGCCATTCAATGCGGCTTGTTATGGCCGAACTTTGAAACGAATATAAACATGGCCACCCTGACGCCTGACCAGCAAAAAGAGTTTGATAGTCAGATGCGTCGCTGGCAGGGCGTCCTTAACCTGCGAGACTGGCGGGTGGAGCGCGGCAAGAAGCCAGCAAAAGACGCGATGGCGCAAGTGTCGTTCGATGAGTCAGCCAGGCTGGCCAACTACGCGACCGGCGACTTCGGTCACATAGAAGTGACACAAGAATCCATTAGTATGACAGCCCTGCACGAGTGCCTGCACATTCTGCTGCACGACCTGGTGCAGGTTGCGACAGATAGAGGCTCGGCTTCTGATGATATTGAGGCAGCCGAACACCGTGTAATTAACGTGCTTGAGAAAGTGATACATGGTAGACAAGACTGAACTACAGCGCCGGAACGGCATGATAAAGGCGACTGACGATGAATTTGTTGCGGCCTGGAACAAGTATCATTCGGTCACAAAAGTAGCAGCCGCGCTGGGTATGTCTACCCGGCAGACCAACACCCGGCGCAGGCAGATTGAGGTTGACCGCGGCATCAAACTCAATGCAGTCAAAGTGGTGTACGGCAATCAGCCGGGTCGCGTAGACCTGGGGATATTGAACGGCACGGTTATCGTATTCTCAGACGCCCACTTTTGGGGGTATCGCTCGACCGCTCATAAAGCGCTTATATGGGCGATTAACCGGCTTAAACCTACAGCCGTGATTGCTAACGGAGATATTTTTGACGGTGCTGGAATCAGCCGGCACCCACGCATTGGCTGGACAAAGCAGCCCACCGTGCTGGAGGAACTGCGTGCTTGCACCGATGCAATGGGCGAGATTGAAGAGGCCGCCAAGAAAGCCAGGCACAACGTATGGCTGACCTGGTGCCTTGGAAACCACGATGCCCGGTACGAGAACTTCCTGGCCGCCCATGCCTCACAGTATGAGAACGTCGAGGGCTTCCAACTCAAAGACCACTTCCCTGCTTGGCGTCCAGCGTGGGCCTGCTGGGTCAATGAAGATACGGTGGTCAAGCATCGCTACAAAGGCGGCATCCACGCGACACATAACAACACGCTTAACTCGGGGCTGAACATTATTACCGGCCACCTGCACAGCCTGAAGGTAACCCCATTCAGCGACTACCGCGGCACCCGGTACGGCGTAGACACAGGCTGCTTGGCCGAGACCGACGGCAAGCAATTCAGCGATTACCTGGAGATGAACCCGACCAACTGGCGCAGCGGCTTTGCGGTGCTGACGTTTGTCGATGGCAAGCTGCTCATGCCCGAACTGGTTATCAAACACAGCGAGGATGCTGTCGAGTTCAGGGGCGAAATAATTGACGTCAGCGAGGTGTAGTTATGAACCTAGATGTAGAGTTCCACGCCATCACCGGGTTGATGATTGGCGTGGAGTTCGTTTATATCGACGACGAAGATTGCCACTCCGTCGTGCTTGACCTATTGTTTCTTAGGGTCTTGATTCGGTACTGACACCTCTTTGGTGACGTCAACCATGAACCAGGTGCCGAAGTCATCCGGGCGTTTGCCATCATCCCGGCACCGCTTGCAGTATTCTTGATACTCCGCGTCGAGCGCAGCCCAGTCCATTTGCCAGTTTGTGCTATCCATTGGTTGCCTCCAATCGTTGAAGCGCGGTTGTGAACGCTGCCTTTGCCTTGGCTTGCAGCACTTTGTCGAACCCGTTTATTGTCTCAAGATTTGCCTCTTTCAGGGCTGAAATTTTTGCAGCCTTTTCCTGTGCATCGGCCTTGCTGCTGCGCTCGACCTGAGACACCAACTTTACGATTGCATCCACCGCGGTATCAGCGACTGTATATCTGCCATGCGGTTCATCCGAACCGGGGAGGTATACCTCAATGGTCGCAGGTGCCGATGCCATGCTGTCGAGGCTGTTTCGGCTTTTGGGGCGCGACGCGGCATTGCCGTCGTCGTCCTCCGCTGCTATGCCGCAAGCCGCCATGATTGAGTACCGGCGGGCGTATGTCAGGGCGCTGCCGTAGCCCTGCGGGTCTTGCTTGCTGGCAGGAACGTGCAGCTTGCCGCCCCGGATTGTCTCGCCCGACTCATGTATGAACACGGTCTCGACCACCACCCCGCTGTCTGACTCGGCGGTTTCCTGAATGATGGCGATGCCGTTGGCCAGCAGGGCGTCATTGACCGCCTCCAAGCAACCAGCCAGGTCGGCGTACTTGCTGCGAAAGTGCGGGTTGGTTGAAGTCTTGAGCGCCGGGGCAAACTCTTTCTTGGCGGCCACAAAGGCTTTAGCGATTGCACTCATTATTTAATCTCCTTGATTGTGAGGGTTGACTGACGCACCGAGTACGCCTCTTTTGCTGGGGTAACCTTTTCAGGTTGCGCTTTGTAGTGGCGCATCGGCCAGTTGATTTGATATCGCCCAGCCTTGGCCGCGCCAAATTGCTGCATAACAGACTTGACGGTGGTCTCATGCTTGGCTACCTGCTCGGTCAACAGTTTAATCTTTGCCCGCAGGTCTACGATTGCACCGGCTGCGGCTTCGAAGTCTTCGCCCAGGTCAATCTGCGTATCCGATGCCTGCGGCCATACACGGTCGGCGTCTTTGCTGTCAGCCGGTGGGTACCAATCAGGCTCACCCGACTCTTCCCAGGTGGTCAGCCGTCCCTCTAACTCGGTCACCGCGGCGGCGATTGCCTCTTGCGTGGGTGGGTGTCCCTTGTAAAGGAACAGGCGCATTTGGACGCCGCCGTACAGCACGGCGATGCAGCCCACCGAGATGCCTGTACACATCATGACACCTTGAAGCTGGATTGGCCCGCGGTACATGGCCGGCTCAGTCTCTGCCGCATTGCGTGTCAGCTTGGCCTCAAGTATGACCTGGCCGTCCAGGGTAATCGAATCGCCGTCCATGACGTAGATACCCTGCTGCGGGTCATGCTGAATGACCAGGCTCTTGGCCTCGCCAATGGCGTCGGCGCTGGCGGCCAGCGGCAAGTCGGGGTGCTGGTACGCGGTCTCGGGGGTGTGCCAAGACTTGATGCCCAGGCGCCGGCAAGCCTCTTCCAGGATGCGGTCTTCCAGGGCGTTGCCCCAGTCGGCGGCCTCGCCTGCCTGGTAGCGCACATCCTCGCCCCGCCGGGCATCCATCAGGGTACGCAGGATATCGTTCGGCTTCGAGTACGGGCTGTATCCCATCAGCGCAGGCAATTGGCTGCAACTAAGTTGCGTGTCGGGGGTCAGTTTAGGCATTGGTGTACTCCTTGGATGCTTCGACAAGCAAGTCTTCTAAAGATATATCGAATAACTCTGAGAGTTTCATTAAAGATTCGCGCGATGGGGCGTTTTTGCCATGCTCCCAACCGCTTACCGACTGGGGAGATGTCCCGCAAAACTTACCAACAGCATTCAAAGCCATGTTTCTTTTTAGCCTTGCTTCTCTTAGCATCTTGCCAAGCGGCGAGAATTTTTCTCCATCCTC
>Ga0208644_1001323_pt1 | contig 20786 bp, 38 predicted proteins | sample VirMetDEL_Nov_18_FD_184517 | JGI IMG/M metagenome (GOLD analysis project Ga0208644, IMG submission 184517) | Aqueous microbial communities from the Delaware River and Bay under freshwater to marine salinity gradient to study organic matter... | ecosystem: Environmental > Aquatic > Marine >...
TTCCAGATTAACAATGATGTCGATATACTTTTCTCTTTCTTCTCCTAAGAAATTATCTTCTGACACATACGAACCTTGTTTTAATACCTAATAAACCTTTGTAGTTAATAAAGAGAATAAACTGTTTTAGAGTTTATATTCTTATAGACTTCATCAGGTTCTAAGTATGATGTCTTTGCTATGATCTCATCAATAATATCTTTCTTGATATAGCCTTTCTCAAATATGGCAACTGCCATACAATGTTTGCATATCTTTTCTGGAAATGTTTTATCCGAGAATTGATAAGCTGGGCAACCACAACCATATCTAGTATTACCATTATCATTAATGAAAGACACAACTTCATACTTGTTTTTAGATTCGACAGAATCAACTTCCCATACTCCATTCATCACTTTCCTTACTAATCCTTTTTCGTTTATATCTAAAGCCCTTTCTATATGGGCTTCAAACTTTGGGTTCATAGTTATCTCACTCAAGATCCTATACCCTTTATTAAACTTCTCATATATGAATCGTCTTTTAGTTTTGTTATAAATTGTTCTCTCATATCATTAAAACTACTTGCTTCAATAATATCTTTATTTTTCATTAGGTATTTAGCTTTCATTTTAAACGCCAACACCATTATGAAAATGACTTAATGAATGTTCTTTTATACAATCATCACATATATCTTGAGAACATACTTTACATACCTGTATGTGTTTTCCACTATCTATTCTACCACACCGATCACATTCCCAACTATCTACTTTAACCATGTCTATACCTCCTTGAAAGAGTTTAATAACTCTCCTTCATATCTTTTATCATTCCAATACTTTTCTCCTATAAAGAATTCTTCTACTTCATATTCCTTGAATAGTTTCTTCATGTTCTTGATAACATTACCATGATGTCCACCTATACTCCAACGATTAGTAATTCCATGCCAATCATATAGAGTTGCAAATGTTCCATCTTCAAATAGTATGATCCATTCGACATGGGTTTTATCATCAATGTTATCATCACTTGTAGGATAACCTAATTTATCCAACAGTTCTGTATACTCTACGTCAAGTAGAGTTCCTTTCTTTGAAGTTCCATTTATATATGAACTTTCAAATTTTTCTTTATGTTCTTCTTCTGTTAATACTTTGTATTTCATTTTTATCTACCTCCTTTATTTTATTCTTTTTAGAGTTGTCTCTATTTTTTTTGTTCTCTTATGTGTTCTAAGAATAGATCCACAACACATACATCTATAGTTTGGAACATCTTCCTTATAATAAGTATATCGACAAGCCCTGCAATATGCTATCAATCCACTTGTATAAGGTATTCTTTTGTTTGTGAACTTTCTATATCGTTCACATACATTCTTACAAACTTGCATATCTAGTGCAGATGATAAGAAACGTTGCTCTCTCTTGACCAACAAGTTCTACAAGATCCACATTCGTTTCCTTGTTCTCTTGCAGGACAACTAGGATTCTCTTTTACTACTGTGCTAGTTCCTATAAAACCTTTTACGTTTTCAAAGGAATCTAGTTTGTTAGCAAACTTTGTGGGGGGAAGTCCATCAATCATATAAGCAGAAAGCCTAACATACATATTAACAGGAACTTCCTTACCACTCTCTACATAAGCCTGAACATACGCATACTCTTTAGTAGGTAGCCAATGCTTTGTATCAGGTGTTCTCTTTGCAACTTCCATTATATTACAAAGATGAATCATAGAATGTATATCCCCACTATCATGCCATCTGAAATAAGATTTATCTCTACGATTATTTAATAAATGAACCATAGCTTCAACCCATTTCTCATGGTATATGTTTGCCAATCTTCTATCCCTTGCTTCTATACCTTGCTTGAATCTATACATTCCTTTGAACGCATAGCAATCCTCACATACAGAACCTTTTATATTAACTAACTTGCTACCCATTTGACAGGCTTGTGCAGGTATGCTAATACTAGGGCATGGCATTTTACTTGTGTAGGTAAGACCACCTACAATATTTTTTGCTTCTAATGTATTCAAATCATACACCTCCTATTCTTTTGTTTTCCATATATGAAACCATCTGTTCCACCATCTTTAAATGGCTTTCAGATTCTTTACTACAATCATCTAACAACTCTAGAAATTCTTCTTCTGGTAATCCATAGAATTGTGACATTCTAGCATGGTCTAACATTCTTGCCCATGAATCATGTAGTTGATCATGTGACAATGATTTATTCTTAAGACCTAAGTGTCTTACGAATCCATCAACTGCAACAATATAATATATTGCTTTTTCTCTTTCTGATAACATTTTCTAACACCTCCATATTACAATACCATTTGTGGTATTTCTTTTATCTCTCCATGCGTTAGCATGAAACTTTTCGTGTCTATCTTTTCTAATAAGAATGAACGGATCATTCTCATTAAACTCTTGCTGACACAGATTACATATAACTTTTGTCATATCTAATCTCCATTCCAATAGACATCATCATCATCTATATATTTAGATGACATTTGCAAAAGTTCTGTTGCACATCTATACGCATTAAACATAGTAGTTGCCCAACCATCATCTCTTGCTTGTCTATCATCTATTGTTGGTATATATTCTTTTGACCATTTGATTTCTCCCTCTTTATCTAGTTCATGCGTGGGGATAGAATTACCATTAGCAACAATAATACTATCAATAAGACTATTCAAACGCTTACAAACTTCTACCATAGGCTTATCATATATCCACCTAACTCCTTGCTTAGAATCCAACCATTTATAAAAAGCCCATGAATGATTATAAGACATATAATATGTATCAAGTTCTTCTACATTAGATCTCTTACAACAATCACAGTAATTGGTTTCCTTGTCTAAGGACATATCATAACCCATTTTAATCGCTTCCTAGTTGTTGTCTTAATTGTGTAATATCATTAATGATACCATCTAGGTTAGTTCTAAAACAATCTATACAGTTAGTTGTCCAAAATCCACCACTATGGTAATGCAAATTGTTAACTAATCTAAGCCTCCAGATATGTTTTATATCTCCTCTCTTAAACTTGTAGCCACAACCACTACAACCACAATAAGGATGAGGGCTTTTTGTTTGAATTGTTTTATATTCTATGGAATCATTAAGAGTATTGTCAGGTCTTACTGTATCTTTTCTTCTTTGATATACTTCTAATATAGAAGTAGCTCCACACGCTTTTTCTTGTAGTATTGCATTACCAAATCTAACGGTAATATCACAATCATTTACAGAAAAGTGATCTGTATATTCTTCTGTATTTTTGTGGACATTCCAAACAGTAATAGGATTTCCATCTTTCTTTCTGTTCTTGTTATACCTGATTCTATAATCAGGGATTCTATCTTCGGTCATCTTTTCTAATCTCCCTTACATAAGATGTGCAACAATCACACCATGTCCATGTTCTACCTTGTCCATCTACCTTATCAGGTATGTTTCTCATATTCATTTTCTAACACCTCCATATTCATCACGTAATAATTTCTGAATCTTGTTTGGTAATTGATTCATAAATACACGATCTTCTATATTTGGATTGCAGAAGAATCCTATCTTTGCTAGAATCGTCATACAAGTTTCATCTAGTTCTAAGACACCTACTTCTGTATCCATTGTAATTTTTCTTACACCTTTTTGTGCAACTGTGCATAAGAAACTCCATTCATTCTTATCTTTAGAATGTTTTAATGTTCTTTGTTGGGATTGGTTTTTGTAATAACTTGTTCCCTTATCATCTACCATGAATATATCATCTATGACATATCCACCTTTGATTTTTACTACACGATCTCCATAGGTATCAAGAATCTTTTCTAGTAATTCTATTCTATGTGCAGTATAGTAATGTTGTTTTACTAACTCAACAAAACCTGCCTCATTCTTATCCCTGATTAGTCTTGCTATTGCATTACCATCACGAACATTAATGATAACATTGTATAGATGACAATTAAAAATTCTGTCATCATAGGTTTCTTGAACTCTTATACCATCAGAAAATTCATAGAAGATTCTATTGCCATTGTAATGCTCTAGTTTCAATTCCATGTAATCATCTTTACTGACAGTAAAGACCTTGCTATTACGCATGACGATATACACGCCATCACGTTTATCTAATACTTGATATTCCATATCTATACCTCCTTCTCAACATAGTTGAGTAATATATCTGCAAAAGATTTTACACTATCATCATTGTCATGTATTGCTTTAAGATAAACTTCTTTTACATCTTTAGGTAATGCAAGACATACTTTATGTATGTATGGTATTTTTTCATATTTATCTGTGATATGACAACCAAGATTAAACATCTCGGAAATCATATTATCTAATTCGTTATCTGTACCTCTTATATCATGATCTACATTCATGATAAATGCCTCATTACTACCATCAACAAATACATAAAAGTTTCTTAACTCATATTGTTGTAAAATTTCTGACAACTCTTTTTGTTTTTCTTTATCAGAACATACGATTGTGTTATGATAATCATATCCAAACTTTTTTTCCTCAATATCTTTTAGCTTTAATTTGCCTTTAGATGTGTAGTATTCTTTTTCATTCATCTTCTTTTTCAATGCCTTTATTGTTGGAATTTCAGATGAGATTTTCTTATTGCTTTTCACAATGACACAATCATAAAACCTGTTAAGACGACCTGTATATTTGTCAAACTCGCCTGCTGTTTCCGTTTGTATCATGTTTGTTGCACTAGCATGATCGTTTAGTTCTTTTATGGTAGTAGAGTAATAATTCTTATAACCCTCCATTCCAAACGTTCTTAAACTATAACAACTTTGAGGCTTCCACAAACGAATGGGAACATTTAGTGAGTGAGAATCTTGTTTTGATACACTTCTATTTTTAGAAGAACCTAGTGTCTTTACCTTGTGTTCTTTTATATATGATTCTCCTAGAATACCACCTACACTTTGAATCAACTCAAGCATTTCAGTATATCTTGTTTCACTAAAAGTTCTTGGTGTGATTCTAATAAATTGTAGTTTAGATGAATCCATTCCTTTTACATCTACTAGATGTCTTTCTAATCTTTCTATTGTTTCTCCTTTAAGAGATTTCAATGCGATAATTTGTTTACCATCTTTGAGCATATCTCTCAACCTAACTCTATAATTTTGAGTATCGAAATAATGTCCTAAAAGATTTACAACATTATTCATTCTATCATATTCTTCTTCACTAAATGCATCTCTAAATGAATGAATGTATTCTAACATTGGTTTGTTTAATGATGTCATGTATTCATCTATTGATGTAATGATTGTATCAGTAAAGAATGTTGGTAATTGTTTATTAAATTCTTCTTGTAATGATACCATTGATTCATCTTTCATTCTATCTCTATCAGCAGTAGGCATGAACTTTCTTTCATTCTTGATGTTTAGATAGTATGTTGCAAATGGTAGATGTGTATCGAATTTCATTTCAATAGGAGTATTTACTAGGTTGACAGAACATTCATTTACAGAACCATAATGATGATTGACTAATTTGTCATTGTTGTATCTAGGATTCTTTTCAAATGCTATTATACCAAAAAACTCCATATCATCATTGTCAATGTGAACTTCCTTATACCAACTTACTTTCTGATCAGAAAGAGGTAATGAAACAAATTGATCTCTACACCAATTTATGCCTGAATTATATACATCACATTCTATTTCTTCTGTAACATAATAATCAGTATCCCTAGAATCTATGCTGTCATCACTCACAATAACACTAATTGTGGTATCAACGTTTGAGAATCTTGCACAATCTTTTACCTTGTCAATGATTTTATCTCCTATAACACCATCTTTGTATGTAAGAGTAATCTTTGTGCCATAGGTATCTCTATCAGGTTTGGGTAGAATCTTGAAATCAATACCTCTATCTCCTAGAAATGCAAACTGTTGGTTATCTTCTCTAGCATAGGTTTCTACTGTAATGACTTCTGATAGGGTGGTATAAGAAGCAAAACCCATACCAAACATACCAATCTCATCTCCACCTTGAACATTACCAGATACACCTAACTTTCTAAATACCTTATCAAAGATACGAACAGATATACCTAGAGAATCAATACCCTCAATACTAAATGTTCTATTATCCTTATCAACTATGACATGAACTTTAGGTCTAGCATTATATAACTTTCTAGCCTGACGACATGCACGATACTCATTGTTGATTAACTCTCTAACGCCTGATTCATAATTGCTATAAATCTCATGTGAGATACGCTGAATAATAACATCATTGTCCAACTGAACACGAATAGTATTACCCTCTTTTAGCAAATTAAGATCAGGGTTATAATCTGTTCCCTCTATTTGGAGATCCTTTTTCTCCATTAATATTGGTCTATAAAATTCATCATTTTGTTCTGACATATTAAACACCTCCTAATCTAAATCGTATTTTAGTTCTTGATATTCAGGATTATATAATTCTGCATTGTATTCATCTGCATATTCATCTAACCAATCCTTGAAGTATATTTCAATAAAATTACTCCAAATGAATAGTTTTATACTATGTGTTAGTGATCGCATAGTTATCTTTAGTGCATTTCTTGCAGATATACTGCGTAAGCTTTCCTGTTCCAACTACTAAATCCTTATGTCTAATGGTCTTTTCTTGACCACAGATATAACAATTAAATGCTCGTCTTTTAATCATAATAAAAAAAGATTAGCCACCAGCTACTGCTGGTATGCCAACTAACTGTTGTTTTGAATCCCTAACTAATTCTGCATTAGCTGGAATTTGTGCGTTAAGTTGATTGCCAATTCTAATAAATTGTCCATCTAATTCAGCAAGAATTACAGCAAAAGTTTTTGCGTGTAATTTATCTGAAGCAGATAATTTACTAGATAGGGCTACTAACTCAACGTTAGTTAATTCATTACTATCTTTAGCAGATAGTATTCTACTGTCAATTTTACAAGACATTGTAATACACCTCCTATTATAACCATTAGGTTATTTATATATGACGTGGTTCAGTTTCCCGAAACCACTCTATCACATTTGGAAGCAGGGCTTTATAAATCTTTGCCGATTTCGACTTGCAGAAATTTTGGTTTGTTTCGTTTTGTATATTGAAGTATGTGTTGTTTATTAGTTCTGTAATAGTTTTGGTAGGAATATATAACATTGTTAAACCTATCATTACTACTATCAATCTTTACTTCATCAGGCATAGCCCTAGCGAATGGCGTTAAACCAATATCAGGTATGTTAGGCATAGGTAAATTACTAATAGCATTATATGATTTGTGATTGTCTACTTTATTATACCTGTATTTATATTCCTTGTTTAGTTCTTCAACGAGTGATAGCAACCATTTGTAATTGCCTAGACTATCTCTAATCCATTTATTACATGGGTGGTTTTTATGTGTCATCTTATATGGTATCTCATAATTTACTTGTTTGTTAGGCATAAGATGATGAGTAGTGCATACCATTTGTGCTGATTCTAGTATCATCTTTACAACGTGCTTATCACAATGCCACCTAGCACACTCTTTGGGGGAGAGAGATAAAGCAAAAATATTCATAATATATACACCTTCATATAAAAAAAGGGATTAACCCTTGAAATTGTCTTCAGCTCTCTCATCACTCGTCTCTAGAAATGGTAGACCGCAACCATCACATTTTGTTGTCAGTAAATCCTCTATTGTTCCACTCCAACAAGTTTGACATTCTTCATGTGTTACTTGATAATATGGCTTTTCTCTACTCATCTTCATCACTCCATTCAATACAGCAATATCTACACACAAATAATTCAGATATTTCATCTACATCTACATCAACATTCCTAGCACAGTTAGGACATTCTGGGAAATCTTCTGGTTCAATATTAAACATATTACTCATTAGTTTTCCACCTTAATTCACTGATTTTTTATTCTCTTTAATGAGGGCGTTGAGTTTATCAACAAAAGCCTCATTAGAAAGAACATCAGCAGATTCTCCTACAAATACAAACGTATTCATAACAGCAGGATCTACGAATATATATGCAAGTTCATCTATTGTTGCTCTAACACTACATGATTCATCAGCACTATTGTAGAACATCATACTGTATGTGGGTTCATCTTCTTGTTCACATATATGACTATAACAGTTGTCATCTTCTGTGAAATTTTGACATATCATTTTCTAAAACACCTCCTAAAAAATTAAGATGATAGGATATACCTATCTCTTAAACCTTTTATATACTTGTTGAAACAATGTGTGTTATTAATGGTTTCTTGAAACTCACTAACAACACCATCATATTTCATTGGCAAATTACTCATGCCAAACTTCTCTCTATATATATTAGAGATTTGGTTAGCCCTATAAAATAAGGCTATACGTTTGTTTAAAATATCTGTGGACATTTACAACACCTCCTTTAGTGGTATATGTATGCGTTCTCCATTGTAGGATTCTTCTTTTATCTCTGCTACCATTGTTCGTGGTAATCTAAGATTATACCTATTGGCTTTTGATACATTGTATTTTGACTTCGTTGTATATAATAGGTTCTCTAATTTGAAACACAATTTGCGTGTTACTGAATTAGGTTTGTCCTTGCTATGGAGTTTTATATATGATACAAGTTTGTCGTATTCTTGCACAATATATTGTGAATCTTTACTGGGTAATCCGTATCGCATTACGTGATTCATCTTACCATCAGTAGATATACCACTTGGATATATGCTCATCATATTACGATAAGCTTGTATAATACGTTTGACGTATTTTGTATTGGAGTATTTACGTTGTAAATACATATCACGAGATACTTGCCTTTGAATATCTCCAATAGTTCTACCTGAAATAAATTTGGTATTACTATTTCTATTTGTTTTCTGACGTTGAGAAAACATCACAAGTTCATTTTTTTGGTGGAATAAAAGCGTTTCCCAACAAAACACCGTTGAAAAAGGGTGGAAAGTGATAAATACAATAACAATAGCATACTTACCACATAGATAAATCATATTTAATACTCATATATACTATACTACGAGGGGAGAAAGTAATAAAATAACCACAAATACCCCTACAATAACATACTTAGAATCATTAATTATCATATATACTATTAATTTGTTTTACTCTTTAGGCACGATATAAACACCTAGAAACTAGCCACCTATATATAAATCCTACTAAATAATTATTTTTAAGATACAAATATATATGGGCAATATTAGGCACGAAATAGATAGATATATATAACCCTACTTAAGTGTACAACTTAATCACTTATAATAAGACTTTAGTTTATATACTTAATATTATAAGTAGACTTATATACTTAGTGTACAACTTAAGTAAGTGAAACTAAGTGGCATCAATGCCGAGTTATCCTCTCGCTGTAAGTATTCACACTTTGTTAAGTGTTTATTCCTTATTCTAGCCACTTAGACAAAATTGATTAGTAAAAAGAAAAAAAGGGATTAAATCCCTGTTGTATTGCCATAAGGCGTCATGGTTAATACGGCAATACCGTGTTTTTCCATGTCTTTTACGGCTTTTGTCCAATGCTCTTTTTTAATACCTTTGTTAAAGTATTTTCCAGATGGGAATGCATAACCATTTGACTTTATCCAGCTCGTGAATTCTGGAGTAGTGAAACTAGTTATGTTATAGTTTCCTGCTTTGGACACACTAAAAACAATTTGACTCATGCCATCAGCTAATTTCTTAGTTAATGGACTATATGCCTTATTGTTTGTTGGAGCATTCTTTGCATTATCCAATTCTTTTCGGAGTCTTGCAATTTCTTGCTCCATGTCTTTTTTTGTCATTTTTGTCATTACCTACCTATTCTCACGCTTTATATTTATAACTTGTCTATACGAACTATATAGTTCTATATAGTCAATATAGTTCCTATGTTTCTAGTGCTAATCTATATCCCTACTAGTGCTAACTATTCCAATGCATTGAAATAGTGCTAACATTTTATTCTAGTGCCAACTATTACTGTATATTACGGTTCTAGTACGGTACGGTACGGTACTGCATGGTGGCGTACAACTTATCCACTTAGCGTACAACTTAGCGTACAACTTATAATATAATACTTTAAATAACTTATTTCTACTTAATTAAAAAAACCTCAACTTAAAAGGGGAGAAATTAATATCAATAAAACTAACAATACTTACTATAATAAACTTAAAAAAATATACTTAATATATACTTATATACTTAATATATACTTATATACTTATACTTATCATATATATAACTTTCGGTACGGTACGGGTACGGTACATTACGGTACTAAAAAAAAGGGTATTTAACCTTTTCCCTACTTTTCATAGTAGGAAAAGGGTGTGTTGACTTAGTCAAATTCTGGATCTAATTTGCCTAGTGCTAACTTTTTCCATTTTCTAATGGTTTGTTTTTTGTTCAATTTCTTTTAGTTCCTTGTCAATTTCTTTTATCGATTTTTCGATTTCTTCCATTATCGTATTTTCGATTTCGTCAAAAATAGAAAAAAGGGTCAAAGTTGGGAAATCTCCCAACCGTGTTTTTTTGCGTGAGCTACTGCGAGACCGTTTAAAGTAGCTCTGTTATGGAATACTCTAGTTTTCCCATTTGCAGAAGAAACTACAAAAAACTTTGTCGATTTGGCATAGTTGATAAACTCGTCAATGTTGCCTTTATCAGCGTGTAGGAAATCATTCTTGTCATTTTTTGCAAAGATGATTTTATTGCCAAATTTTTTGGTTACGTCATCTTTTGACATTCTTGTTTTTTGCTCCACTTTTTCTGTTGTTTCTGTTACTTTCTCAGATTCAACGGTTTGTGTTTCCACAGATTTTTTTTCTGTGTTTTTTTCAACTTGGATTTTTAAAAATCCTAAATTGAGTTGCCATGTGATTTTTGCCATATTTAGAGAGTAATATATGCATTATAATAACCTTTCTTTTTGTTGTGGACTTAGACAAATTTTCATTTTTTTTAATTATCACTAGATTATTTTTTACCACTAGAAAAAAATTTTTGTCCATTATGATAAAACGATTCCCCATATAAACCTTTAAAATTTTGCAGATTCAGTGAAATTTTCGAAACATTAATAAAGCGAAAATATCCTTCACTTTTCATGCAAGAAAAAGTCAATTTGCAGGAAAAGATTCATAGGTTGTTGGCTAGCATAGGCGGGCTCAATGACCAAGAATACTATGTTGCAAACAAATTGCTCTGCTGTGTGCTAGAAATAGCCAAGAACAACGGTGGCGAGTTCCACTTTTGGCAATCTGGTTATTTCTGGGAAAAAATGGACAGAGCTCTAGCAGAAATCGGCTACGAAGCCGTTAAAACCAAGAAGAATTAAATCTTCTATTTTTTCTTTTTTTATTTTTTTTAAAAGTATTTTCACGAAGTTTGAAAATGGAAAACTGTCAGCTAAGTACTCAGAGAAAAAAACTCATTTTTGGCTTCTTCGGGGGGATACAAAAATTAATCACTAAACTATAAATAATCACTAGTACAAATAATCTTTACATGAACAAGGATCTTATATTTCCAAATAACCTTTATATATTCAATAAGAACGGGGAGCAGATTGATCCTAACTCAAGGGAGGGAAAAGAAATCATAAAAACATTCAAACTCCAGGAGCAGATAAAGAAAGACAACGAGGAGCAAAATCTGAAATGGATAATGAGCACATTCCCTAACGACAAAGAGTTGCAGGAAAAATACAAAAAGAAATTTGGATTAACCTAGATCTATTTCAATAATTTCATTATTGCCTTTAACAATTACACTACCGGAAGTTTTTGTTCGTATAAAATTCATTAGTCCTTCAATACTTTCTATGTCTAGATTGACATGATCGCTTATCTTAATGCGGGGTTTATATTCAAAATCCATATCAAGAATAGTTGACACTTGTATAAAAATCTATTCAGAGTTGGCTGCAGATATATCGTTCATTGCAATCGTTCCCTGTAATCTAAACAAACATTTCATCCAACCGTTTTTTGAATGATCGCCAAATTTTTCCATGCAAACAATACAAACCATCTTTTTAAGATCGTTGTTAGAAATCAATACTGCATGAACCTCCTTCACATTGGAGGTGGCATTTACATTTACATCCTTTATCACAAGGGTTTTCGATTGACTTACAGTTAGAGCAACTCAATTATATCACGTATCTCCAATACTTTACAAGTCAAACGCTTGTTTTTAAAGGTTTTCCAATCCCAGAAATTACAATTCATAGTCCAGAAATTGTTCTCTGTATGCCTGTCGTGAACCTCTGCGGTGGAAAAATTAAGAAAAGAACCCTTTCTATGACCAGAATAATCATCATTACGTAATACAGTTCTATGCATTTGACCAAGATGTATGAGCATACCATGACATAACTCGTGAGTAATCACTACCATATTCATGCGAAAATAGGGGAGGAGGTCAGAATTATCATCAACATCATGTACATATACAACAATCTCATCAATTCCAGTAACGCCACCTATGCCTTTTTGACCGTGAAAGAATGGGTCGTTTACTGCCTGTTCGCTAGGTCTGAATTTAATCTTCCAATTGCTTGTAAAACTCATATATTTTCTAATTCCAAGAGTTTCCCAAAGGTAATATCTTACTGCTCTTTGATATAATCGTGGGTTAATGTTTTGAGTTTCAAAGATAAATTTCATACAAATATAAAAAAATTAAAGTATTTATTTATTCTCCATGACTGTTAATGCTTCACATATAGTAAGATATGTATCAGGGCAATTCTCCTTTATCACTTCAGCAGTTCCCTTTATCAATCCAATCAACGTGGCATTGAAATCACTCTTTGTATTGTCATACTTGTCGCTTAAATGAAAGCACTTGTTGTAAAACTCTGTTGCTTTATGAATGTCGTCTTTATTCATCAATATTTAAATAATACAGTAGTTTATAAGTTATATGGCTTGTAAATGCACTAAAAGCTCCAGAGATATATACTGTTCTCAACATGGAGATGAAGATAAAAAGGTTGTTACAAAAGTAGACAAAAAAATTACAAAACCAGACACGAGTGACAAAGTTTAAATAAGTACAATATATTAGATTATCATGGGTTTTCTGGGTAATATCAAGTCTTCCTTTTCCGGATTTATATCAAAAGCAACAGTCGGTGAAACTGGAAAGACTGTAAGACCTAGCATTACTCAACCTTATATGAGCACTGATACAGGTGCAAAACTACCTATTTTCCCATTCCCACTCATAATGATCTATGAGTTGGCTAACAACATAGATGCATTACGTATTCCTATCGAGACTATTAATCGTGAAATGTTCAAGAACGGCTTTGAAGTTGTTGAGAAATTCAAATACAAGTGCAATAATTGCTCCAAAGAATTTCAATACCCCCCTTTACCAGAGGACGATCCAGAAACTCCAGAGGATGAAAGCAAGGGAACCATGCGCTGTGACACCTGTAACAGCACAGATTTGGTAAGACCTATACCTGAAAACAGAAAAATCCTTGAAGATTTGATGATAAACTCTGTAAATGGTAACGAGCAGACTCTTGAAGACATCATGAGAATGGTTGAAAGAGATCTGGAGATAGCAGATAACGGTTACATTTTGGTATTAAAATCATATGCTTTTAACGAAAAAGGAGAAATTTTAGATAAAAAGAACAAGATTAAGGAGTTAATTAGAGCCGATCCTACTCAAGTTGCAATGATTGCAGACTCTGATGGTAGAATTGGATATGATGATAAAGGTCACAAAGTACGTGTTTGCCCCCATGCAGAGCATAGAGAACACAGAATTTTGGACGAAGAATATTGTAACGTCACTTCTGACGGAAGGCACTCCGTGCCACTAAGAGCTTTGAAAGCAATCTGCGAAGTAAACTCCGTTTACAGTCTAGGTATTCCTAACCCTAAACGATATGTATACGCAGAGGGAGAAGTGATTTGGAAAGCAGGAAAGTATAGACCAGACTTGGTTTATGGTTTCTCCCCCGTTTATTCAGTATGGTCAAAGGTTATGGCACTGTCACACATGGACGAGTACATTAGAAAGTACTTTGACAAGATGCGACCACCAAGAGGTATGCTAGTTATTTCATCAAGAAACTATGAGACTTTTAGAAAGTCTTGGGATGCTCTTGAAGAGGCTGCGACTGAGGATCCTTACAGGATCCACCCATTGCTTGTCGAGTCGGACAGAGGTGGCAACGCAGGCAAAATGGCACAATGGTTGGACTTTACAGGTAGTTTGAAAGAGTTAGAGTTTACAACTGTTAGACGTGAACTTAGAATGATTATCGGTGCAACATATGGTGTGCTCCCCCTTTACTTTGGCGAACTTCCAACAGGTTGGTCACAGGAAGGTCTGCAAGTTACAATTACAAACAGAGCAGTAAAGTGGGGTCAAGACTTTTTGTATAAAGGATTTTTATACAAGATTGCTAGACTTGTTAACGTTGATGATTGGATATTGAGATTAAAGACCGGAGAAGAAACTGACAAACTTAGAAACTTACAAATCGATGGTGTTGAAATTGAAAACATGAGAGCAATGCAATCACTAGGATTTGAAGTAACAAGAACTCACACCGGAGAGTTCCAAGTTTCAAAAGATCCTGTTGTTTCATTGAAAGATCAAATTGAACAAGAACAAAACAACGGTGGTACTGTAAAGAATCCTGGAAAGAGAGGAAGAGGTACAGCACCAAAAGAAGAACAACAAAGATTACAAGGAGAACCAATGAATCAAAGACCATCAGATACAGGTGGAACTGCGCAAGGTAGCACAGCATCAGGCAGAGGAACTAGTATGTCAAGAAAAGCATACCCAGATGGAATTACACCTGCAAACTTTGAAATTGTAAAGACAACTTTGCAAACTGCAGTTGACTTTGGTTGGACTAAAACTAAAACAGTAGAAGAATTAAGAAAGAGCGGTATGACAGTAAGACAAGCAAGAGATATAGTTAAGAACGAATTTGAAGGAACTAAAGGTTGGGAGAATGACGAAGAAACATCACAAGTGTGAAAAGTGCAAGGATGAGGATGAAGATGAGTGAAGTTAGAAAACGAGGAAGAAAACCAAAAGAAACAAAGTCAGTGGAAACTAAACAAGAAAAGAAACAAACAAGAATAGAATATACAATGTCAGAGATTGACAGGTTACTTAATTTTTGCAACAGCGAAGAACAAGAGTTCTACGCATTTACAGCAGTTGACCAATGTCTAAAGAGGATAGTGAGCATATGCCGACAGAGTTAGATACTAACAAAGATGCAAACGTCTACACAAAAAAATTGTGGGAGAATCATCAGAAGAATGAATACACAAGAGTCAACAATTACAAAGAAGCATTATGTTTTGGTTGTCTAAAAAATAAAGCAGCAAATGCTACAGTAGTAGATGTATGTGGTGACTGTGCAGGAAAGAAAGGAAGAGAAACATTACTTGCAGTAGTAAAACAAAAACACTATGGACTTTGTTTTTTCTGTAATGAATACAGATTTGGTTTAGAACAAGTCAACTGTAGACTATGTAACAGCTGTCATAGAAGAGTTGCAAATGTAACTAAAGAGTATAATAGAAAAGGTGGTATTCTAGGAACTGATCCATTCTGGCAAAGAATGAGAAAGAAACATGGTAAAGATTGGAAGCAAATTTTCTTTACTCCTGAGAAGGTAAGGCTATAAGATTAATTCTATCCCTTACAAAGTCATATTTCATATTAGATAAATCAATAAATGTCTTACCTATATCTCCACCAAGACATCTATCTATTTTAAATTTAAGCAAAGGTTTGCGTAAAAATCGTGGAAAGAACTCCAAATAACCCTTTTTGTAACGTAATTTCTTGTGTGTAACTAGTAAACAGTCTTCATTTATGTATTCTTGTTTAAAGTTTTCATTGCGTATATGGGTGATTGTTCTTTGATTTACCCTCTCCTTTTCACTGTTTGTATTGGTAATAACGTATATTTTCTGTGTTTTTGGGTCTATGTATAGGTCAATTAGTACGCATTCGTGTATTATATCTTCTCTTTCTCGCCCATAATACTTGTCATATGTATCAAAATCTGGATATATGTAAATTGATGAAGCCACAACAAATGAAACAAAACCTTATTAATAAACGCTTTCAACACAAATTATGACTGATATATATCCAAAATGTGACAAATGTAAGAAAGTAATGTATGGTTATATGAATGATGAAGTTATTTTTTGGCTTTGTCCTCCTTGTGGTTACTTTCAAGGTTCAGCTAATGACCAGGAATTAGTAGACATGATCTACGATGATCCTTTTGTTGCACTCGATATGATCAAAGAAAAAGAACTTATTCCTATAAATTAACTTTAAATAAGTTATTATTGTATAACTGACATGATAAGAGCAATAGCAAGAATAGGTGGCAATTTTGGAGTATCATTTTTTTCTCCATTAGTTTCTGGAAATGTAGCAGATACATTATTTGATATAGGCATGACGTTTGAGCAAACTTTAATTATTGCATTAATCTCATCATTATTTGTGACAGGACTTACAATTTCTAGAGAGTTGGAGAAATTTGGAAAGAAAGAATAAATCAACTCTCCAAAAAATGTGTGAAATTTTGTGCCCATTATGCACTGAAGAAGATTCAGAATACAAATAACTTTAAATACTTACATTATCGCAAATTCGTATGAGCGAACTATCAGTTCTAGCAGTCGTCCTTGCTGCAGTAATTGCAGGTCTAGGATGGTCTACGTTAGGAATCTGGCAAAGATTCCGATCTGGAGAAAGCGCAGCACCAGATGGTAAGAAACTCGCAAAGAATCTTATCATAGGTGTTGGTCTAGGAATCGCAACTTTTGCATACACAACAGCAGTTGGTGATGCTGCTCCAGTTATCGACTCTACACAGGACTTTTTCGTGGCAGTAGGACTTTACTTCCCACTGATAGTCTTAGTAGATAAGATTATTGCCAAAACTTCTACAGAGATAGAGGTTTAACCTCCTTTCTTTTTTATTCAAAATATTTATATGCGAATAAAAGTTTAATTTATATATAATGAGTGATTTGGTTACAGACAGATTCGTTACTAAAAATTTAGTATTCAAAGAAGAATCTGGCGAAAGATTTTTTGAAGGCATACTCTCTGTTGAAATGTTAGACAGACAAGGAGAGGTAACTGTCGTAGATTCATTATACAAATGTCTACCAATCTGGATGGACAGGGGTGGAGCAATATCAGATACACACTCAAACAGAATAGTAGGAAAAGGAATCAATTATGCTAAAACATTACTTATAGATGAAACAGGAAATCAATTGCCTGCAATTAAGATCATTGGTAAAATATTTAATCATACAAAACTAGACGATGAGATATGGCAGAAGATAAAGTCAGGGGAATACAAGGGTCTTTCATTTGGTGGTGCAACTACCTCGGATGCAATACCAATTCAGCAATCGGACGGAAGTATAGCATATCATTTAAAGGATATAGAGATGTATGAAGTTGCAGTATGTGAAGAACCTGCAGTACCATTTGCTTTAATTACAGAATTTAATCCAATAGCAAAAGCAGATGCATACAAAGTAAAAGAAGAAGACACAGATGTTTTAATAAAATGTGAAGAGAAAGGTTGTTATGTTTCTAGAAAAAACAAAGCTTGTTGGGATGGATATGAACAAGTTGGAATGAAAGAACAAGATGGTAAACAAGTTCCAAACTGTGTAAAGAAAGAAGAAGAAGTAGAGAAAGCAGAATATCAAGGAGAACAAGTTACATTAAACAAACCAATGAGAGACAGTGATGGAGATAAGAAATTCAAAGTTTACGTTAAAGATCCTAGCACTGGCAATGTAAAGATTGTAAGATTTGGAGATCCTAATATGGAAATTCGAAGAGATGATGATGAAGCAAGAAATTCATTCCGTGCAAGACATAAATGTGATCAGCAAAAAGATATTACATCAGCAGCATATTGGTCATGCAAGATGTGGGAGAAAGGAACATCAGTAACAGAATACACAAGCAAAGAATCAGAATTAGATAGAGGTATTAAAGTAGAAATGGAACACACAGATGATCCAAAGATTGCAGAACAAATTGCAAGAGATCATTTGAATGAAGATGAACATTACTATACTAAACTTGAACAAGTTCATTTAGATAAATCAGAAATCACAAAACCATTGCCTACCAAATGGGGAAAAGTTGAATTTGAAACGTGTGAACAAAGAGCAAGAAATGATGATGATATTAAAGATCCTGCAGGTTATTGTGGATCAATACAAAACAGAGTTGATAATAAAGCAGAAGAAGAAAACAAAGAAATGTTTGATGGTAGAGTTGGAGTAAATCCAATTGATGACAAAGATCTTAAAGAAATTTCAATAGCAAAAGAATGTGGTTGTAAAAACAAAGAATCAAATCCTGGATTAAATGATGGTGCAAGAGGATTGGGTGCAGGAAATACAGCACAACAAGGATCAAATGAAACAGCACAAATAACAGAAGAGAAAAAAGAAAGAAATGAAGTAAAACCAGAAACACTTGGAGATCCATCAAAACTAAAGAAACCAGGAAACGTAATGACAGACAGTGCTCCATCAATGAAAAACGAAATCTATATAAACCCTGAAAAGGTTAAATCTGATAATAACATGGCTATCGAAGATATGAAAGAAGAAGAGAAAGCCGAAGAAACTCCTAAAACTGAGATCGAAATCGAATCTGAGAACGAGGAGAAAAAGGCTGAACACGAAGAAGAGTCAGACAAGAAAGAAGAAGCAATGAAACAACTTGCATCATCCATGAAATCTATTGCAGACACTCTAAAATCAATCGATAAAAGAGTTAAAGCATTAGAAACTCCAACCGATTTGCCCTTGAAGCCAAAAACTTCAGACAAAGACGATATTGGCGCTGAGGTAAAAACCCCAGATACTTATCAAAGCAATTCTATTCAAGCAGGATTGCACGATGATCAATCTGGTGAAAAGAAACCAGAAAGCGACAAAGGTGGATTACAAATGCAAGAGAAAGCACTTCAATCTGATTACGCATTCACTTCTGAAACACCAAGACCATCTGCCAACATAACCAAAGCCGGAGGACAAACTTCTGCAGTCAATCCAGTATTGAAAGCAGCAAGATCTAGAGGACACCAATATATGGATACTCTAGCAAGAGAAATCCTTTCAGGTAAATTTGGTAACGAAGAAGAGGTATACTATTAAAATGGCTCCATCAATCAAAACTATTGACGAATTGGAGGCACTTTACTATGGTTACAACCGAAATCTTCTTAGAAAAGCAGACAGTCCTGTAACTACTTCAACCACAGGTGTATTCAACGCTATCTTTGGCGCATATGCATGGGCTCAACTAAACCTTGAAGCAAATGCATTTGGTATTTTGCCAAAGTATCCTTGGGATAAATCTGGTTGGAGGGTCATCACAGCAAAACCAACAGTCGATACTACACAAGGTAACACTAACTTAGGTGGTGTAGCCGAAGGTGGTACTATTCCTGATGAGGTAAAACCAACCGTAGCAGAACTAGATGTTAGACCAAAGACTATGTCATTGGTATTCTCAGCATCTGAAGTTATGGAATGGCTTGCAACTCATTCTAAGGACGACATTTGGGGAGGATTAGGTTCCTTACGTTTGTACATGGCAGTTCAACACAAAGAGTTGATCAACAGAGCATTACTTGCTGATGTTGAGAAACCTGCCGCAGATGCAGCAGCAAACCACTCTGGTACAACCAACTTTGAAACATTAGATAGAATTATTTCTTCTGATGCTGAAGAGGATGCACTAGGCGGTTCTTACACTGGATTCTATGATCCATGGGCTGCAAACGCAACTGTCGACCGTGATTCAGGTACTACCTACGATTCAACCGTAGAATCTGCTTCAGGCACTATTGGTACAAATGGTGTTTTGACCGATGATACCATCAGAACATTCTTACGTAAAATAAGAATTGCTGCTGGTAAAGATCCAAATGTCTTGTTAGGTTCACACGAAGTTTACAGCGAAATCCAAGGTATTTACACACCTCAAGTCCGTGTAAAGAACCCATATGGAGAACAAGTTGTTCAAATCGATGTTAACGGTATCAAGACCTTTGAGGGAACAGGAGTCGGTCTGCACGTAGATTCACTCTATGGAATTCCTTTCATTCCATCAAAAGATGCCCCAAGCAATGCTGACGACTCATCAGAAGTTGGTAGATTATTTGCTTTGGACACAAGCGATGCTGAAGGATACGGATATCCAAGACTCGGATTGCAAATTGCAATTCCAACAGAATACTACGAAGCAACAAGAAGATCACCAGGTTATCCATTCATCAACAATGCATTTGTTGAGAAAGGATTATTCAGAACCATGGGTGAAGTCGTCTGTCGTCACTTCAAATCTCAAGGTAAAATTAGAGACATTAAACTCTAAAAGTAACCACAACCCTATTTTTTATTTTTTTATGTTAATCATTAATGTTAATCATTGTATTTTATTTATATACTCGCTAGGCACGTTTAATGCTTATATTCTAGTAATTCCATATTAACCTATGGCACAGATGCCAGCTCTAATACCAAAGGAAGTTGAGATACAGAGACTTAAGAAAATCTGGCTCATAGTGATCGCTATGGGTTCAACAGCAGCTTCAGTAGAAGTTGATAACTTTGTTGACGGC
>Ga0208644_1001324_pt1 | contig 20778 bp, 33 predicted proteins | sample VirMetDEL_Nov_18_FD_184517 | JGI IMG/M metagenome (GOLD analysis project Ga0208644, IMG submission 184517) | Aqueous microbial communities from the Delaware River and Bay under freshwater to marine salinity gradient to study organic matter... | ecosystem: Environmental > Aquatic > Marine >...
GCTATAGATAAGCACAGAGTTTTTACCAAAAATAATAAGAAAATTGTTATGCGCAGCTAACGCTACAATCTCATCGTAGCCCGTAGGCCAGAACTGATTTATCTCTATAGAGCCTGATGTACCACTATCCCAGTTCACGCCATTGAGAGTATCAGACCAATAGACAGTAGATTTATCATCAACAAAGTCAGCACACCAGAGCCTGCCGTATGCTCCAATAACTTCATTACCTTCAGGTGGAGTTCCACTGGATGAAGCATGTGACGACATGGCAACAACAACCCCAGTAGCCTCGTCATACACCAAAGGCTCATGATCGCTCTGAAAGAAATAAACACGATGATTAAAAGAAACAATCTTCCAGTTGTTTGCTGTTATGGTATAGCCACCGGGAGTTTCGTCAGTGAGCGTAGCAGCCCCTGAGAATATTTTGTTATTACCAGCACTAAATATTTTAGATGCACCATCTTCTTCAATATGTTCATGGATTGCTTCTATACCATCAGAAGAACCCAAAGGAGTAGCGTCAGTGGTAATGTAGCTGTAGCCTCTCCTAGCACCTATCCTACCGTATTGGTCAATAACACAGTTCGTAGCAACGGAGGCAAAAGAAGGATTCAAACCAACAGGGGAGTCTTGTGTGTTGATCCCAAAGAAACCCGGAGCAGATATTGAAATGGTTTGAAGCGTTTGCGCCATTACGCAGGTCTCCAGTTCAATTCAACACTATATTTAGCAGCGTCCAAGGAAACCGCATCTGCCAACGCTCTATCAGCAATGCCAAAGATTTCCTGAGCAGCAGTACCGCCTGTTTCGCCTCTTTCGCGTGTAGCAAACGACCAAGCGTACATGATAATAGGATGACTAGGCAGCTTAGTAACATCGTTTGCGTCAGACAACTCACCTTCACGAATTACCATGTCGAAGTTCAAGTCATAGCTACCATCAGGCGTAGGATAAACAACAATGTTCTGATCCCCGTTGCTATCAATACCATTAAAACTAAACACTTCAGGAACGCCTACAGCGGCTGTGTTTAGATTAATTTTTGTATTCATTTCATTGGTTGAGATTAACTTAAGCCTTGTTTTCTGAGTCGCGTTATAAGCATCAAGTATTTTATAATCTTGGCCTGAGCCAGTAATTGTGTAAGAGTTAGTTGCAGAGGTAACCTGTACAGTTTTAGTTGTCCTTAGTGCAGACCAGTCCCACGCTGTTTCAACTACCTTCTTAGCATCATTAACCAAATAACCAACCAGAGTTGAATACTCAGTATCAGTAGGCGTAGACACTTGTGTTTCTCGCAAACGGGCTAAAACTCTGTTGATTAAATCAATATATGTCATAATAGCCTCATGTATAAGTCAACAAGTTGCCCAACAAAGTGTAAGGGCTTTCGCTAAATTTGAATAATTCTGGGAACACAAGCTGAGAAGTTTCTGTAGGGCCGAGGCCAAGCATTCCAAGCTGAGGTTGAGTAGGCTGCTCCGTGCCTGTAGTATCTGTACCTCCAGTACCGGGACCGCCTGGGCCACCAGTAACTACGTCATTACCTGTTCCGGGGCCAACAATGCCAGTAATAGGCCCTAACTCGCCCGGCCCACGCGCAGGAGGCTCTACAGTGTCGCCTACAGTGGGCGTGGAGGGCATAGTCAATACAGGGGTAGTGGGTACGCCTGAGCCGCCTTCTGTGCCATCAGTAGTTACTGTACCATCAGTAGTTACTGTGTTATCAGTTTTACCACCATCTATGCCGTTACCACTAGTATCGCCGCCTATAATGTTAGCAATCTCAGCATTGGAGTAGCCTTGATTTTTCAGCACTGTTTCAACTTCAGACTTAGGCGCACCGGACTGTGCGATAACATCGCGCATGTCAGCAACAGTAGCTGTAGGGTTTTTAGCAAGCCAATCAGTAATACGGGTTCCCCAATCTCTAGTATCTTGAGTAGTTGGTTCTGTTTTGTACCAAGTCTGGCCCATATTATCGCCAACGACAACAGAGCCGTCAGGATTGGTATGTTCCCACACTACGTTGTCCCAAAGAGGACTGTCCCCTGCTGGTGTGAGTTCAGTAGGTGTTACAGTGTCAGTCTTGCCGTAGACAGAGTAGTCAAAGCCACCAAGACCGCCAAGATCTCCTTTAGTTAAAGAGCTATCAGGCAGGAGGCTTTCCCACTGTACAGGTGTTGCTAGAGTTGCTACTTCAGCACCGCCAGCAGCAGCACCACCGCCAGCAGCACCACCGCCACCGCCACCACCAGCAGCAGCAGCAGCCTGTGGCGTATAGGGAGCAACATATCCTTCTTTGTCTATGACATACTCCTGTCCGTCAGTGCCAGTTACAACATTAAGAGCACCACTTTCAATGTCAGCAGCTATGTCCATATCACTGCCCATATCTCTCTGTGGGTTCTGGGAGACATCTACAGCAGGCTGCTGACTAGCCACTAATTTGTTAGCATGTTCACGGATAACCTGATCCTGCTTCTCCTGGGCTACCTGCTCAGGAGTCACAGTAGGATCGTTGAAGATAGTGTAGTCAGTGAGCCAGTCTACGATGTTGGCAGGGCTGTACAGTTCTTCAGGGTTCATACCCTTGTTTATCAAATCAGTTTTAGCTGCATTATAGAGCTGCCTGTCGTATTCCCTCCGTGCTTCTGCCTTGGCTTCTCTGCTCCCTACAAAAGCACCAAAGCCTGCAAGAACCAAAGAAGCAGGGTTTAACATGTTCTTTAGACCATTAATAAATGGATTACCTAGAACAGCATTAGCAGCCGCCTGAGCCTGCTGTGCAGTCCCTCCAGCTAACAACACCTCTCCGGCAGCAGCATCAGCAGCGGCAGCAAGAGGAGTCGCAGAAGTAGAGCCAGTAATCGACAGCGGCCCCATAGCGGTAGACTGGAACAAGCTAGGAATAGAAGTAAGAGAATTAATTGTGTTATAAGTATTGATAGCATCTGCAATCAGATTAGTGCCTGAAGTCCCGCTAGGCTGAGTTGGCAGCGTAGTAGGAGCAACAGAAGTCACAGGAGCTACTGGAACAGGAGGCTGCATACTTGTAGCAGTCTGCAACTGAGCATTATAGCGATTCTGTATAGACGCAAGATTCCCACCAGTGGCCTGTGCCAACTGTGTAGGAGTAACGCCAAACGCTTGCATCTTGTTAAAGACTTCAGCGTCTGTGGCAGTAGGATTGCCAGAGAGCCATGTTAGTATTTGTTCGTTAGTAGCTGCCATTATAGTTTTGCAACACCTTCTCGTTTTTCAAAAGTACGATAACCTGCCAAACCTAACATGCCCAACAGAAGCGTCATCAATTCACCTGACTCCAGAACAGGTAGCTCCGGTACTTCAGGAGCATATACAACAACAATAAACTTCAAGAAAGGATAAATAACAAAGTTATACCCCATACCTGCTGCGCATATCCAGCCTACAGCGGGTCTCCATCCAGATACAAACACAGAAGAATGAGCAGCTTCCTGTTTATTTACTTCTAACTGACCAAAGAGTAACCGTAACTCTCCAGCCTGCTCCATGTTAGCCAACAACTCTTTTGCTTCAGCTCTGGCGTTACGGTCAGGAATAACCCTGTCCAGAACAGTATCGAGTATTGACAATCCCGTAGCTAAAAGACTCATTTCTTCTTTTTCTTTTTACTTGTTGTTTGTCTATCGTATTCTTGTGTTAACTGATTAACTATGGCTTCTATGCAGTAAGCTTCTTGCTCTATGCCCGGTAGCTGCTCTCCTATGTATTCTTTAATGAACTGCCAGACATGAACGCTTTCATGCACTAAAGATAAATAATCAAAGTTTCTTGTTGTAGGAGAAATACAAACTAATATTTTTATATTACCTTCAAGCTCAACACTCTTTGTCTCTGCTAAACTCCTTCCAGCTAGGAACTCTTGGTTAGGGAAGAGTGCGTTAAACTCTGAAACTGATGTACATAGTCCATATTCTATTGGGCTTACAAACAGTGTCCGGTCTACCCACATAAATACTACTGCCTTTTATCAACATTGTTTACACAATTAAAGCAAGAATAAACATGACTATACCAGCCACAACAAACTGGGCAGCTTGCATTTCAGACATTGTTAAAACAAAAGCCTTGAACTTCTTACCGATATATTTCATCACTCACCGTTCCCACTAAATTTATTCCAAGCACCGATAGAAAGGATTCCTAGCACTACCATTGTCCCCCAGCGAGCCACCGTGTTCCAGATAGTTCTCTTGGTCTCCCTCCAGTCACGGATCAAAGACCGCAAGTCACGGACATCTTCACCTGCATCATCATCGTGAAGCCCAATCTCTTTCAACACAGACTTCATCTCCTCACGAATTACTTTTCGTAGAGTATTCTCATCAATGTCCATGACCTATTCCTTACGGCTTGACAGGCCAGTCAGCGTCTTGTAAGTATGGGAAGTTTGCGTGAGTAGTTATATCGCGCAGGGCTTGCCTGTAAGCAGCCATTTCAGCGGTCATTACAACATCAGATAAGCCCGTCCAATCAGTCTCAGCTAGTTTAGCATCACGCTGTGTTCTGACAGACGCAGCAGCCTTAGCATCCAGATCGGCCTGATAAGCTGCCTCATGCTCTGCCTTAGTAGTAGTAACACCGTCCTCTGTAGTGTCGGCAAACATATCAACCACTGTCCACGCCTGCACCCAGTTGCCCTTAGCATCCTGAGTCACGCCATTGCGGACTGCTTGCGTGTAGCCAGTAGTGTCGGGCTTGGGTGTTTCAAATACAGGGTCTATACCAAGAGCTGCGCAGACGTTAGCGTCCCACACTCGTGGCAGTGATGTGTTGCTGTGCATTTTTCTGACTTCGCCTTGAGTTTTGACTTCGCCAGTTGATTCAATACGATATTCCATTGTCTTGTCCTTATGCTATTGCCAAAAAGATGTAAGTGCCGCCACTAGTGTTTAATGCACCACCAGCAGGATTTACTATAAATCCACTAGAATCTGGGTCTATTGCATCTGTACTAGATTCAGCATCAGAAGTATTTATATACAAGTACGGGTCTTCTCCTGCCACAATCCCTCTTGCAGAATCAAAAACAATCCAACCCGCAGCAGCGTCTGTTCTTTTAATCATTATGAATCTCGCGCCAGAAGTAAAACCGCAATCGACCGTTATAGGGCTTCCCGTACCCGTATAACTACCTACCTTGCTTACTCCTGCTAGTGTGGCAAAGAGATACGCCACGTATGTTCCACCCGATGCGTTAACGCTTCCGAAACTGCTTACATAGAAGTTTGAGGCTGTTGGTGCGGTCTGCCACGTATTTCCAGAATAAGAAGCAGCGGAGCCGGAGTTGGTTGTGTCTAAGAATAACGTCCTGCAAGTAGTGGTCTGAACATCAGCCATCACAGGCCAATTGGTTACGTCATTCCTACGCTTTACGATTACAAGCTCAGGCTTGACGCCAAGGTTATGAGGCACTGCTCTACCGGAAACTGCGTCCCCGCTATAACAAACAACATCAAAAAAGCCTGTGGCGCGTTTGAAGTTCCAGTAGATAGTTCTGGTATTGTTATAAGCACTTGAAACTTGAAATCCTGTATTGTCCCAATACCGCGTTACTGTCGCAGATGCTTCTGCTGAAGTAGCAGATGAAACTAGCCGCTGACCACTTTCGGTTGTTGTTGTAGAGATGCCTCGCAGCCTATCCAAGAACCCTGAATTACTAGTTGTTCCGGGCGTGTAATTTATCACTTGCAAATCAATAGGAAAGCTGGTTGTTAGTTTTGTTCCCGTTCCATCGGCCACTGTCTCTAAAACAGGACTAAAAACCTCAGTCCCTGCTGTAGGAGTTTTCATTGGTCTGCGTATGGCGATGTAGATGCAAGGATATGACCCACCGAATGTCCAGTTATAAAATCCAGTTGCATTTATTTTTATCTCAGCACCGCCTGCCTCAGCATCGCTAGAGTTAGGTTCTAGTTCAAGAACAGAGCTTGAAGCGGCATCAAGCCGTCTCATATTATCTGCAATCTTCCAGTCGTATATTTGTGTATATGGTTTGTATAAAAGAAACTGCGGCTCAAAACCTAAGTCTACCTGCCCAGTTCCAGTAAACGACCCACACTTAATAATGCTCTCGCTGCCATCGTCTCCAAAGCCTCCTGCGTCTGAGGCGAATAGGTAGGCGACGTAGGTTGCGCCAGAGCCATTTACTTCGTCATTATCGCTAAGAGTAAAATCTGTAGAAGTGGGAGCAGTGTCATTCCATCTTGATGGAGTTAAATCAAATCTTGCATCTGTTGCGTTTAATCGCATCATCCAATCTTCAGGTGCTGTAGCATCCATCGCTCTATGATATACAGCCCATCCATTAGCACTATCTGTTCTTTTTACTATGATACATCCGGGAACGCTACCAAGATTATGCGCCACAGTCCTGCCAGCAACACCATCACCCGTCCAAGTAACAACATCGAAGAATTTCTCAGCCTTGCGGAATGACCAAGAAGTGTAGTTGGCACCAAGATTATTTAAGTCATAAACACCGTTAGGTGCTGTAGACCATCCATTAGATAAAAAACTAATACCATCAGTGCCTGTGGATGCTGCGGCTGTACCAGCAGATGTTAAATAGTTAGTTCCACCACGCTCTGTGTCAAACAAAAGATGTTGAGTTGAAGAGTCTCTAATTTTTACCCAAACAAGACCGCCTTCACCGCTCAAATCTAAACCGTTAGACTGAGTGCTTCCTGAACCAGAATTACCCGTATACAAATAAGTCGAGAACACATCCTCAACATACAAAGACTCACCTGCATTACCTGCCGCTGCTGTTAGCGCCTTGGCTAATTTGCTCATGCGTTACTCCTAAACGTAGCTGCCAGTGTATGCACCGTAGAGTACGGATGAGACTTTCCAGAACACCAGTGTGTCCTTCGCAGTCAATGTGGGTGCTACGTTTCCACCGCTTGTTACCCAAGTCATTGTGGGCCACGTTACGGTATAGCTCGCACCTGCTTCAAGCTGTAAGACAATTGCGTCACCAGAGCTTAAAGAGTCTGTGAAGGTCGTGTTACCAGAAAGAGTCTTGGTTTGTATTGCGCCATTGGTAGCGTCAAAAGCTGTGCCAGACAATGCGTATACAGTGTCTCGTACCGTCTTGTTTGTAAGCGTAGCAGTGCCAGAGGCTGTGAGGTAGTCACCTGCGTCAATTAAGTACGCAAGGCTAGACCACGCTGTAGAGCCATCACCAATCTTAATCTTACTTGTGTCTGTTTCTGCGCCTAACTCACCCTGCGCCAATATAGGATTAGCAGAAGTCCAGTTAGCGGCAGTATCACGCCTAATTTGTATTAGATCAGCCATTAGGCTGTACCTCCATTAATAGTTTGTGAAGCAGTGTAGGTGCTGTTGGCAAACCCACCATCAGCGTTGTTAATAAAATAATTGTTCGTTGTCGTAGGTGCTACCTGTTGCCAACCACTAGCTCCATAGACTTTCATTTCGCTGTCAGTAGTATTAAAGTACAATGCACCAATAACTAAAACGTCACCGTCATTATCCAATGCAGGTGCAGAAGACTTATCACCAAGGTAACGGTCATCAAAGTTATCGTAGCTAGTAGCAGCGGCTGCTGCACTTGAGGATGCACTAGATGCGCTAGAAGCGGCATTAGTTTCTGAAGTAGAGGCATTAGATGCGGAGGTACTAGCTGCGCTTGCGGAGGCTGCTGCTGCGGCTGCTGAGGTTGCTGCGTCTGTAGCAGAACCAAGGATAGAATCAACATATGTTTTATTAGCTGCATCGCCACCCGCAGAAGGAGCTGCAAGCCCTGTGACGCTGTTGCTGCCCATAGCTATGTTGCCTGACATAGTACCACCAGTCAGGGAGAGCTTCAGTGCGTTTTGAGTGTCTACATAGGTCTTGCTGGTAGCATCGTTGCTAAGTGTAGGAGTGCCAAGACCAGTAATATTATTACCCCCCATAGCTATAGCACCAGTCATAGTGCCGCCTGCTAGGGGAAGTTTAGTAGCTATAGAGTTAGTAATAGTAGTAGAAAAGTTAGCATCATCGCCCAAGGCAGCAGCTAGTTCATTAAGTGTGTCTAGTGCAGCAGGAGCAGCGTCTACTAAGTTGGTGATTTGGGTATCAACATAGCCTTTAGTGGCTGCGTCAGAGGACGCTGAAGGAGTCCCCAGATCAGTGAGGATAGCCCCATTAAAATCAGTAGTACCATTAATGATAAGATTGTTAAGAGTTGTAGTGCCACTAGAAGCAGTGACATTACCAGTAACATTACCTGTGACATTTCCAGTTACGTTTCCTGTTAAGTTGCCAGTGACGTTACCAGTTACATTGCCTGTCAAAGCACCAGTAAAACCAGTGTTGGCAGTGATATTGGTTCCTACAATAGTGCTGGGAGTAGTACCACCAATAGATGTGTTATTGACAGATCCACCAGTAATAGTGGCATTGCTTGATGACACAATACCAGTGTATGTGCCTGATGATGTAATATTACCAACTGTCAGTGAGGTCGGATTAGTCCCCAACTCTACAACAGTGCCAGAAGCATTCTCTGTAAAAAGGCGTTTGTCAGTAACATTGACAGCCAATTCACCCTGCTCAAGATTGGCTGATGAGGGAACAGCAGAAGCAGTAGAACTGTTCTTGGTGATGATTTTGGTTGTCATAGAATTCTCGAACTCTTTTGCTAAAAAAGTAAAACTGCACAGCCGATTAAGACTGTGCAGTTCTTGCTTAGACTAAATAAATATTAGTCGTTTACAACCAGAACAAAACCAGAATCCGGGCGGTAAGCCTGAACACCATAGAGGGTATCAGCGGTGTAGAGGTTAGCCAGATATTCCTGTTTGTACTGAGTCTGGCTGCGGATTCCCATCTGCTCTGCCAAGATCAGCGTATCCTTGTGCATCAGCATAGAAGCAACCAAGCGGTCACCAGCAGTGTTATCGACTGCTGATTCTACTTCAGGGCAGTTGCTGGTAACATATACGTCAATGCCGTACAGCTCACCAATCTTACCATTCTGTACACCACGACCATTAACAAAGTCGCTAGATACATAGCGGTCAATGCCCATGATGGCGTTGCGGAGTGACGGGGGGATAACAAATACACGATTATCCATCGGCACATCAGCATCATCCATCTGCTGGATCAAGGCGCGGAAGATAGCATCAGTGAACACATCAGAGGTGGTCACAGTATCAACAGCATACGCAGTCAGGCCAGTAGAAGCATCAGGGAAGAAAGATGCGCTATGAGTCCAGTCGGAACCATCGCCATTACCCAGTGACTTGCCCAGAGCAAACAGGTCGGTGTCGATCTGCTTGGCAAGAGCGTAGCCAGCATCGCTGGTGTAGAAGCTACGCAGGCTATCCAGAGCCTGAACACTAACAATATCCTCAATCAGACGAGAGTATTCATAGTGTTTGTTAATAGCAACCTGTACTTCAGACTCAGTAGCGTTCTGAAGGGTTACTGCGGTGTTTTCGCTCTTGGCGTAGGCTGAGCCACGAGTCGGAGCAGGGATGTGAACAACATCACCTTTTTTGCCTTTCATTGCCAGACGTTTTACAAGACGAGCCAATACAAGATTTTTCTCGTAGGCAGCGCGAATCTCGTCCGACCAAAGTTCAGGGACAAAGGTTGCAGCTTCGGTCATTCCGACCGCGCCAGTCATAGTGGGGTAAGTTGAAGTAGCCATTTCAATCTCCGGTAATCAGGAGTCCTAAACTACTCTGCCCTCTGCGTAAGCCTGTCGGATTTCAGCAGCTAGGGAAGCGTATCTATCAGGATCATCCCTCATTAAGTTAATAATGTCTTGCCTTCTGTATTTCTTCCTGCTGGCCTGTTCAACAGCGGTAGATGTATTTCCTATAGATGCTTTGCGTACAGTGTCTTTTCTTGCGGACAGTTCAGAAGAAGCTGTCTGCTTTACAAGACTCTGACGTTCTTTCCACAAGGAAAACAGCTCATCGGCTGCGTCTACATCGTACTCTTTGTCAGCTCTAATCAACAATGCTTGTCGTACTTTAGAAGCCTCTATCCACTCCTGAAACTTCTGATCTGATATAAGCTGTGTTGCATCGGGGTGACGACGTAGCATCTCTGCCTGTGCCGTAGCCTGACGCTGTTGAGCAGTCAGTGTTCTCAATTCCTGAAAAGCTGGATGGCTCTCAATGGACTGGTTCACTGCTGTTTTTGGGTCAGCAAAGAAGTCAACTTCTTCAGCGGGTTCTCTCTTGCTTGAGACAAGTTCTGTCTGCTTGGTTATGAAGTCATCGACAACTTTACGAAGCTCCCCTACCTCATTAGCCTGGCGGCCTACCATCTTTTCTGCTTCTTGGTGCATACGAACCAAGTCAGTTAAAGATTTGTTTCGGTACTTGTCGGGGATTTCTTCAACAGGTTCTGGCTCTGCCGCCTGCTGCTGTGTTTCTTCTTTAAGTTCCAATTCTTCTAGGGCTTTAATCTCGCCCTCAAGCATACGCTTATCTATAAGCTCTGCCATTATTAGCTCCGTGTATATACATTATGGAGAATGAAAGGGGCATCTAAGGCTGATGGTATCCCTTTGGTGGATTAGTCGTACTTCTTAGAGCCTTTCTCGTGATACTTTGCCCATTTAAGAGCTGCTCCGGGGTAACCCCCATCGAAAGGTATCTTGAAGTTAGGCACTGAAATAGTGCGACTAGAGGTTTCTGAACAGTGAGGACACTCTTTAGACCGAATATCAGAGGAAACATTAGCCTCAAACACATGCCCAGTAGGACACTTAAAGTCAAAGAGCATTTTCGTCTTCCTCTATTGAATCAATAGCCTTACGGACGGAAGTCTCAAAGTTCAGAATGGTTAAGAGTGCCTCAAGTTGTCCTTGCCGGAAAGCAAGGTCTTGAGCATCTTGGATACTGCGAAGGTCATTTAGCTGGTCTACAGTTGTTTCTAGTTCTTCTAGAAGCTGCTTCCAGCCAGAATAAGCAAAAAGATCAAGGAAAGTGTTGTAGTAGGTTTCTAATTCTTTATTTTTCACTTTCTTTCCTATATTATAACATAATTATGGCAAAATGTCAAGAAATTAATGAACAGGTGTTTGTGGAGTTTCTTCTTTAACTAAGCGTAACTTAGTAGGAGAGGTTTCTTTGTACTCATTTTTAATAAAAGTATAAAGCTCAATCACTTCTTGAACAGAATACTGTCCTGCTGTGTTGGCAATAATTGTTAAAAAAATACTAACTCTGGTCTCTCCGTCCATTATTTTTCCTCAGTTGGTGCTTTTTTGGTAGTTTTTGGTGTTTCCAAAGCAGCTACTTTAGCTTCCAGTGTAGCAATTCGTTTACGATCTTCCTTAAATGACTCATTGATCTGGTCAATAATCTTCTTTACTTCAGCTTGGGTTAGCATAAGCTCTCCTTATTGTTGTTATTATTACCATTTAACTTTATCGGCCCAATAAGCCGCTGACATCTTGCCTTTCTTGATGTTGCTGGAGTGACGGGCTTTGAAGGACTCTCTACGTTTGCGGTACGACTCAGACTCGCCTTCCTTCTTAGGACTACCAGAGACTCCCTGCTGCCCAAATCTGATCGTCTTTACTTGGTCGCCTTCTTTGGCAACAACCACATGACTCTTTGTAGGGTGGTTAGGGGTGCGTTTGGGCTTGTTATATCCATCAACACCTGCCTTCTCTAGCCTATAATCTTTAGCCATTTTTACGCTCCTTTGCAGCGACCTCACGCTCTTTAAGCAATACTTCAGCCAGTTTAATTCTCTTAGTAAACTCGCTCTCGTCTGTGTTGCCCTGCTGGAGATTCTTGGTCACTGCGTCAATTTCTTTAATTTTAAGCTCTTGCGGCAGCAACTGTGCTTCCATCTGATACTTCTGCGCCCTTGACTGGGACTCAGCAGCCTGAGCTTCCAGCGCACCTGACTGGCTGGCTTTGAACCTCTGGTCTGCCTCAAACGCTATTTGTTGCATCTGCTGCTGTTCTGGGGACGGCTGAGAAGCCTGAGCCAGAGTAGACTTGAGTTCTTCCCTATTAGCCAAGCTCATGTTGTCAATTATGGAAGTAATAAGGATAGGATACAACGGAGAGTCTGGAGACATAGTTTGCAGCAGTTGTACAAGCTGAGTAACTTCATACTCTCTGGCAATGATCCCCAAAGAAGAAGTGGTTATAAACTTATAATCACTAACAGGATAATGCTCAGGATCAAACTGCATGTAACGCCACGCAGCCTTTTCAACAAAAGGAATGATAAACGATTCTTGGAAGTTAATCAGGGTGCGCTTGTGACGCTTAATAATCGCTCCAAGGCTCATGCTGATACCAGCAGCCGTAGCCTCGCCATTGATGCTGCCGGGGATACCAGCAGAGTCAATAGCACCCGTAGCCATCTGTAGCATACGCTGAAGAGAGTCTGCCTGTGCAAAGGTAACCTGGTCAACACCGCCAAGGCGGATAGGCTCCAGAATCTCAGAGGGTCTACCTATGGTCAGAATAGTCTTGCCGGGGCGAACATCAGTAGTCATGCCTCTAGGGATGCGGGTAGAGTCAATACCGATCATTGGATGTACAGTCAATGCCAGAGCATCCTGACGCGCACGGAGTTCAGCATCGAGAGCCTTCTGGCTGTTGTAGGCTTTCTCGCAGATGCCCCTGCCCCAGAACCTGCCGGGAACAATGTCCCACTGGAAAGCAATGACGGGCCTGTCCTGCATCATGTAGGGATTTTCTTCTGCTTTCAGCAAGTCACCACCATTAGCAAGAACAACAATAGCTTCAACGTAGTAAGAGCTTTCGTCCTCAGTATCAGAAAGTTCTACAATCTCTGAATCATCTTCCTGCGCTTTCTTCAACAGGTGACGGGGAACAAGACCATAATAAGTGGTTTTTCTTGATTTTGACGTTTCAGGAACAAGCAGTGTTTTATCTTCTTCCAAGTCAAGATCATGGATAGCAGTGCCGATAGGAGTCTTTTTATAGACACCTTTCTCTTGCATCAGCTCTATGCTGTGAGTAGGAACATACTCATCAATGGCACAGCCAATCGCATCCTCAATAGAGGTAGCAGAAGGGTCAATAAGGAAATTCTGTGGAAGGATAGGACGCATCTTAACTGCTGTCCTGTTGATTATGTTTACACCAACAGCGGTGAGCTGGCCTTCCATGATTGGCTGAGTAGCCGGAGACATTTCTTTGATTTCTTCCAGCACCACTTCAGCCATGCCAGTGCCGTATACAGCAGAGACCAACAAAGATTCTGCGATAGCTTTGCGTATCTTTTGTTTCTTGAAGTCTTCATGCAGGTGATGCTTCAGCATCTCAATGTCGGACTTGTCAGTGTCCATGTGGTCGTCAGCAATATCAAACCATGTTCCTCTGCCAAAGGTAGCTTCTTCAATCTCAGCTACGGCAGACTCAACAGCCTGTTGTGTTGCAGGGCTAATGAGCCTAGAGCGTTCAGACTCACGGGTCTTGTCTTCAGCAGACCAAACACCACGCCAGATGCGGTTGTATTCGTCATGCAGGCGTTGATAATTATTTTCATAATGCTCCCGCCATTCATATACTTTGGACATTACCCACTCATCAAGCGTCTGCTCGCGGATAAAGTCTTCTTTATCTTCAATAAAATCTTCCATATCAATAGCCTGTTATAATATCTAAGGGAACGTAGGTAGAATCAACAAAGTCATCTAACCCGTAAGGGACTTTAGCTAACTGATCCGTGTAAGACACAGCATCAACAAGGTCATCATGCACAAGCTCGTTAGGGAACTGGAATAGCTGATCGAGGAATTGTTCATTCCACTCACCTTTGTTAAGGTAAATCCGTCCATGCTCAAAGCGTCCCTGCAATGACCAGATAACACGGTCTACTTTCTTTTTGTTTCCGTGAGTCAGCTCTTGCACATTGAAGTAGGTGTTGTACTTTCGCATCAGGTCGCTGAGAGGAGTCATTACAGCCTGTCTGCTGATGCCCTTCTCCAAGCCTACAGCTACAGGGCTATAGTCACGCACAGCCTGAAATATCTTCTCTGCGGTTACACCCAGCTCCCAGCGTCCTCTAATAATATTATCAATAAACCAATCACCGTTAGGTAACACCTTAACAACAGAGATTGCTGACTGGTCAAGACGAGAGTTCTTGGAAACAGCCTTGTTAATTTCCTGAAAGCCTGCAAGGTCTATGGCAATGTAGTAGTCTCCTTCTGACGGAGGCTCTCCATATTTTATCCATTCTTCTTTGAATATCTCAGAACCTCTGGACTCAAAGGATGCCATGAACTCCTGCCTGAAAGAGTAGGAGGACATTGACCTCTTAGCTGCCTCAATCTCAAGAGGGTCTAGGGTTTCGTTGTCTAGGCTAGTGAAATGAAAACCAGCCCACTCAGGGTCATTGCCTACTTCAGCGTACTTGTACAGGTCGTAGAAATGGTTACGGCCCATCGGAGTTCCTATAAACAAGGCTTCTCCTTTGTGGTCAGCTAGGGCAGGGCGTAGAATCTGCTCCCATACGTCCGGCTTCATGTCGGCATATTCGTCCATAACAAGGTAGTAGAGTTTCGTACCTCGCATGGTCTCTGGCCTGTCAGCACCCCGCAGAGAGATGACAGAGCCATTGATTAATGTTATTTCAAGATTATTAACATGTTCACCTGTTCTGATGCCGTGAGTGAGTTCTAGCAGCTCACGCCACATCAGCTTACGGGCTTGATCCCTTGTTGGAGCAACATAGAACACATCGGTGTTAGGTATCTCCAAGGCTTTAACAATTAACTTGTAGCGAGCATACTGAGTCTTACCAGTACGTCTACCAGCTACAATAACCTGAAACCTGCTAGGATCATTCCACGCCTTTTTCTGCCATTTCAGGAGGCGTATGTTTAAGTCTGTCACGATATGTTGTACTTAGTTCCAGCGTGTCGGACAAGCTCAATAGTAGCTATGGCGGTGAAGGTACTACCTGCAGCAGTAGTAACAGTAATTGATTCCCCTTCATTCATGATCAACAATCCACTAGAGGGGCCACCAAAGATGTCGTAAGAACCTGCTCCGAGGTTTTTAGTTCCTTGGAATATTATTGAAGTACCATTTTCCCATGTAGCGGAGTAAGTAGCTGAAGAACCTCCAGCATTGGCGATGAACAACATCAAAACACGAATATTAAAACCAGTAGGAACTGTAAACAAAGTTGTTGTTGCGCCACCAGTAAGGTTCTTACCTATGGATTGATAATTACCTAAATCTGAAAAACTAAGACTATTTGCCATTCTTATGCCTGTTTAGCTGATAACACCAGCTCTTGAACTTCTTTACACGCAGCAAGCCTACGCTCCATGTGGGGTTTGCCGGGACGAAGTATGTGGTCGCAGAAAGCCTGCGTAGCTTTCTCAGCACTAGGAGCACTAAGAACTTTCAGTACATTCCCGCGACCAACATGGGAGACCCCCTTGAGCCAATACATTAGCAGGATGTCCACGAGCATATCCAATTGTGTCTCTGCGGAGTCATCTGCCCTAATGTAGTCGAGGTAGTCTTGGTATAGACCATATAGGCCTCCAAGGGGGTCAAACTGGAACAAGCCGTAGGCGGGGCTCTTGCGGCCTACCTGCTTTGTTGTGTAATCAAACGTACCGCCTGTCTCTACTGCAATGTTAGCCAACATAGCAACAACAAGGTGTTCAGGCAGATCAACCTCTTTACTGAGGTGTTCATAGACGCTTAGTGCGTTCTTTTTATTTTTAATTTCCATCAGGGTCTATATCTTCAAAGTCACCATCATCAGCATCAATAGTAATACCAGCAGATTCATTAATACCAGTAATATTAATTGTTACCGCTGCCTTGCCGCCAGAACCCTTCTCAAACGAAGAAACAGGAACCATTCTGTCCATGAGTAGCTTCCACGCAGCAGCTTGATTCTTATTATCATTATCAAGAGCAGCATCGAAGATGGCTTCAATGACCTTAGTAGACTTAGGAGATGTAAGTATCCTAGCCTTAAACTCAGCCATTGCAGCAGCCTCTCCGGGGGGCCTACCACGCTTAGGCATCTTACCTGGTGTATTAGCCGCTAGAGCCTTCTTAGGGGGCCTCCCTACTTTGTTGCCTGTTTTCTTTGTAGCCATTTAGTTTTCCTTCACCTCTACTCTTAAGCATCTTAGGCGCATTAGGGCTTATTAGCTCTTTAGCTCTAGAGCTACTTAGCTTTAGAGCTATTGAGCGGCTAAACCCCTAGCGCCCTGATGCGTAATAACCCTTATGTTTTACACACAAAGGGATAAAAGGCTAAGGCTTCTATGCTGCTTCGCTCTGGTCGCTGTTGACTTATTTGTCATAAGTGTATATAGTATACCACAAATAAGATTAGAAGTCAATATCTCTAGTGCAAATAAACCTCTAGTGTGACCACAGTCACATCTACCTGTGTGTATAACTGTGCCCTACAGAGTGGGGCGCCTTCCTAGCTCATCTACCCCTATTACGGTCCAGATGCGGATCTAGGACAACTCCCTAGCCTCCGCAGCCCCCGGCGCTATAGTTCCCCTTTATTATCAACTACTTAGGCTAGGGCGTCTAAGGCGCCTATTTTGCCTCTTTTTGTTATTCTATTTTGCCTTTTTATGAGTCTCAGGCGGTACTGTAACATTTCATCAGCACTAGGGGCCCCCCCGGCCCTTAAGCGCCACTGCCCCCTGTGTTACTGTGTTACCTTAAGTGTTACCGCTAGTGTTACCGTAGGCTATACAGTAACAATCCTGGCCTATGCCGGGCATATGCTCTGTAGGCTGGGCAGGCACTGGCGCACTAGTGCCACATATGCCGGTGATATGCTGGGGCAATTGTGACTCATGAGTCATAACTGACTGGTGAGTCATTGGTGGCAAGGGGGCGCGAGGGTCTAAGGGGGTGCCCTATAGGCTCTGTAGTCTGGCATGGTCCACTACTATATAGCACCAATACCTTAATTGTGAATCAATTGTGAATCAGTGAAATAATACTTGACAGCCCATTGCACCGTTGAGACTATGGAGCCGTAGTAGCAACATCCACACACACCAAAACAAAGGAGTAAACGACTATGTTAGACTTTAACGCCTACGGCGGCAGAGACTACGGATGCGAAAGCAAGCCAGCGCTCTCTACCACTACTGCAAAAGCCACAAAAAGAGCACTACGTGTCTGGCTGGAAAACAAAGCGCTATTGAATGGCGCTGGATTCCATGCTGGCGCTACATATACAGCAGAGTATAGCACTGGACAGATTGCATTGATGGTTGATCCTGATGGTACGGGTAAAGTCAGTAGCTGTAAACGTGGCGATGCATTGCGCCCCATCATTGATCTTCATAGTGTTAAGGTGGCACAGTCATTCAAGGCAGGTGATGCTTTGACTGTCACATATGAGCCCGGCTATATTTTCATCCGCAAAGCATAACAGGAGCCCAGACAATGAATCGCAAAAGCCTACAGAGCATAGCAAGCGCCATACTGTCCGGTAATGCTGACACTGTTTGCACTGCTATAGAGAAAGCGCTTGTGAATGAGACAGGGGCTCACTGGCATCGTGACCTGCAAAAGGTTAAAGCGCTTGTGCACGATGGGCGCCCACGTTTCACTATCATTAAAGAAGACGGCAACAGCAAACTGCCTTTCTTGGCATTCAGCGCCTTGCCGGGCGCTGGCGCCTGTCCGGGCGCTGGCGATTGTCTGGAATTCTGCTATTCCTTTCGCGCATGGCGATATCCAAGCGCTTTTGCCAGACAGTGCCAGAACACGTGGCTGTTGAATAGCGCTGCAGGACAGCTAGAGATATTCGGAGCGCTGCAGGATGCGAGCGCCAAAGTATACAGACAGACAAAAGCGCCTGTTGATGTCCGTTTATATGTTGATGGTGATTTTAGGCATGCTCAGGATGTTGATTTCTGGGCCGGAGCTCTTAAGGCGCTGCCATATGTGAGAGCCTATGGTTACTCCAAGTCTTGGCAAGTTTTACTAGATTGGAGCGCTAACAATGTCATGCCAGCCAATTATATCCTTAATCTGTCATCCGGTTCCGTCTATGGTGCTGACGTTAAAGCCAAAATGACAGCGCTCCCTTATGTGCGCGGTGAATTCATAGCAGTATCCGTAGGCAAAAAGGTTACCAGTGATATGCATGGTACCAGTGACCATAACAAGGTACTACGCTCAGTACATGGGCGCAAGGCATTTACCTGTCCGGGTAAATGCGGTTCCTGTACTGCTAAGGGGCACGCATGCGGTTCAGAGCGCTTCAAAGGCCTTGATATCATCATAGCAGTACATTAAGATCACACACACACACCCTGAAACAAAAAAGGAGTAATACCCATGATAGTACTCGATTACCCAAGCAAAAAAGACTTGAAAGCCAATATCGGCAAACCCCTACGCTACATTGAAACAAGTTTGTTCGGACCTGAGTATCGGGACACCGGTACACTGACGGGCGCAAACCGTCCGCACATTACAGGACAGGGGCGCGAATTCTTTGCACAAGTGACCATGCGCGATGGTCTGATAGCTGGAGTCAAATAACATGGCAACATATAACGAAGAGTCTTGGCATTCTGACACTCTTGAGCGCTTCCGCACACTAAGCACATCAGAGCTAGAATACATCAGGGAAGACGCCTACCAGGCAGCAAAAGTAGGTGACGCTTTTGGCAATCCCAAGGCGGGACAGTACTGGGATGAACATCATTATGCCTGTATGGCGCTTAAGGAAAGGAGCGCCAGCAAAAAACGCTAACAACAGACTGCACACTAACATGCGCGATGTTATCGTGCAATTAAGGAGCTACAATGGATAAATTCACTGCAGTAGGCATAGCAGAAGGTTTTCTCGAACCGGAATCAGAAGAGCAAGTGATACAGGCATGGCAGTATTTACATGATACAGGGCTGGCCTATCAATTGCAGGGCTTTTTCGGGCGCCAGTGTCAGGCATTGATTGAAGCAGGAGTAATATCAGCATGAACAGCACCTATACCGACAGAAAAGCCAACAGGCAACGCCAAGGGAGTAAAATACATGTATCCGACAGATGATCAAATTAAAGCATGGGCAGATGAGGTACCGGCAGGCCAGCAATGGAATTACATAGCCCGCAAAGCATGCGAATGGCAGAGAGCCAGAGATGCGGAGCTTTGCGACACAGGAGCAGCCATCTCGCCAAACAAGCATATAGCGGCAGGGTGCGCACGATGCTCCGAAGCCATACGGGAGCAGGGATGATTCTCAGCAGAGCAAAAGCCAACAGAGCCAGAAACAGGCAGATAGAGCGCTTGCGACACTGGCGCAAGCTTGCCATGGAAGCAGCGCTATTGCTCACCATAGGGCTTGCATGGGGCGCTGTCTTCACTTATAGTCTTTTTGAGGTACTGTAACACCCTATATCATCCGGTATAGGGAAACGATAAGAGAGGTAACAAAGCATGAAAAAGGAAAAACAGACTATTTTGCCTGTGGAACAGGTAGCGGACATCATAGGCAGGGACGCATACCGTGAGCGGTTTGAAATGGACTTGATTAAGCGCCTTACTGACATCCGAGCCAGATACGACTACAGGCAGGCAAAAACGCTCTGCTGGGAAATGTTGTACAATCCCTATAACGGTGAAAAAGTGGTAATATAGCGCCCTAGAATCCATTTTAGCCTGACCCTGTAGGGTAGATAGGGTAAGGCGCTAAAATCGATTACAGGTAAATACCAGAGGCAATAACCATGACTGAAATAGTATGGGCGCCCCTCATAGGGGACAAACGGGCAAAGTGCTCAGTGTGTGGGTGCGTTTTTAGCACTGACAGCAATTTTGACCAGCACAGGCAAGGAGATCACGCATTGCAGACAAGGCACTGTTTGCCCCCTGAAAGTGTAGGGTTAGTGCTAAAACAAGTGGCTGGAGGCGTGTTATACTCCATGCCTGGAATGACTGAAGAGCAATTGGAGGATATTTACTCATGAGCATACACACAAAAGATGATTGGGATAACAGGTGCGACCTATTAGGCGTAGGCGAGCCCTTTTATGTAACAGAAGACGAATTTGACCCTGAAGATGGTTATCTAGGAAGCACTCTTTACGGCTGCGATGGGGACGGAGGGCGCTTTATCATATCCGTTGATAGTGGGGGCGTTATACGCCAACTGAAACAGTATAAGTGTACCTACGTAGGTGAAACCGATTTCAGCGTTGAAGACCTCAGCGAATGGCTGTGGGACTTGTGCGAACATGTAACGGAGATGAATGAGGGGCATAGTAAATGAGCATAGGCGAACACAGAAAACCAGAGCTGGCAGTAATCGAGGCAGAATTGTGCCAGCAATATGCACGATACTTCGCCAGTGGCGGGACAATCGAGGTACTCAAACCAGGCGCCCATGCACTGGAGCTGAGATGCAAGGCAGTACCGGAGCTTGACGAATACGCGGTCGTGTACACACACGCTGCGCTCAGCCCCACAAAGAGGGCAAAGCAGTCGCTGGACCTGTCAGTGATGCGTGAGCAGGCAAGACAGGCAAGCCGGTATGCCTACGAAACAGCCAGGCAGGCAGGTAAAACCGTCAGGCAGGCACAGACAAAAGGCGCGATTGCTTATAAGTCGATGATGGCAGTGCAGAAGAGGGCGCTTAAGAACAAGCGAGATGCTGTATAGTATAGGCGCCTTAGATGGCTTAGGCGCCTTAGCTCTAATAACCCTTAAGAACCCCTTAAGATGCCTTAGGCGCTAAAGGG
>Ga0208644_1001325_pt1 | contig 20774 bp, 51 predicted proteins | sample VirMetDEL_Nov_18_FD_184517 | JGI IMG/M metagenome (GOLD analysis project Ga0208644, IMG submission 184517) | Aqueous microbial communities from the Delaware River and Bay under freshwater to marine salinity gradient to study organic matter... | ecosystem: Environmental > Aquatic > Marine >...
TAAGAAAAGGTACAACAGTTAAAGAACATAAATATGCTAAAACAATCTGGGATCAAAGAAATAAAAGAAAAGAACTTATTAAAACTTTTGTTCCTGGAGGAAAAATAAAATGGGAATAAATGGCTAATGACTTTAATGTTAATGAATTTAAACTAAAAGACCCAGTACGTAATATCGGAGATGGATTACAAGAACCCATTAAAGATAGTACGCCTGGGTTTTTTCAGTCTTTAAAGAATCCAATAGACCTTTGGAGAGAAGAATCATTACCTGCATCATTGTATCAATGGATCTCAGGTAACACTAAAAAAAAACAAGCTCAAGAAGCATACGATTATTTAAGAAACAATCCAGATAAACGTGGTGGTAAATTCTACCAAGAAGCAGAACGAATAATGAGTCGTTTTGGTTATTTGTTAGATGAAGGGCCAATGAACATAGACCTAAAAGAAGTTGGGAATATGATGAAAGCCAACCCTAAAATGTTTGGTGCTGAACTTGTAAACATGATGATGGCAGATCCATATTTATTGTTTATGCCTATGGGTTGGAGTGCATTAGGTAGAGGTGTAGTAAATAGTTTAAGATTAAAATACTCTAAAGCATTTACTATGACTAGGCAAAAACCTAAGTTATTAAAATTAGCTCAACAAGAAAATGTAGCTAACTTAAAAGTAGGTGCGTTTGCCACACTAGCAACACCCTTTGTATTTTCTACAGTATGGCAAGGATCTGAAGATAGAACATTAGATCCTAAAAGAACAACTATAGAGACTACTGTAGGTGCAACAGCAGGAGCTGTTATATCTGTAGGATTTGCAGGTATGAGTGCTGCAGCAAGTAGAGCTCTTAGTATACCTAAAATTAGAACAGATAGTGCTACAACTAAAGTATTAAAAGACAATGGTGTAGATCCAAAAAGATTAATAGAAAAAACAGAAAATGGTAGCTACAAAAGTGTAGATGATTTATTAAAAGAATTAAAAAAAGAAGTTAAAGATTTAGAAGATCCAGTTAAATTTAATGCAGTAGCAGCAGAAATTACATCAGCAATGAGACCAGCTATTGAAACTGGTTGGGATATGGCAGTTAATACTGCAGTTAAAGCTAGTGCAATCGGTGGAGTTGTAGGAGCAGCACAATTTCTTACAGCAGATGATGAAAAACTTGTAGCAACAGCTAAAGGATTTGGAGCAGGTGCAGCCTTATATGGTGCAGCTAAAATACTAGGTAGAAATTTTGGTAAAGTAGATAATGAAATAGCATTAGCTGGTGAATCAGCATTAGATGCTATGAAGTTTGGTACAGTTAAAATAAATACTGCAGCTCAAAACTTATCTAATAAAATTAAAGAAGCATTACCAGATGCTATAGATTCTAGACGTAAAGTATTTTATTACATTACTAAAGCTAGTGTAGATCCTGATACATTTGAATTTAATCCAAAGTTAGGTGCTATACCAGCAAGTAAACTTACAGCTAAAGAACTAGAAGTTGCTAAAACTGTAGAAAAAATATTTAAAGATTATAATAAAATTCTTGGTGAAGAAGGTAGTCAGTTGTTTATGAATCAAAGAGCTAACTACTTACCTTTAATGTGGGATCATTATAATCATAAACAGCAACCATTTAGATTTTCATCTGAGTTTGATAAACAAGTAGCTGGGCCATCAGGTAGATTTCAATTTAATAGACGTGGTGTATTTGCAGATATAAACGCAGGTTTAGTTAAAAAATATAAAATACGTCCTGGTATGGATGATCCTGCAGAATTAGTTAGAGTATATGGTTTTGCTGCGTCTAAAGCATTAGCTACTAGATCTTTAATTACACATTTGGAAAAACATAAAGTTAATAACAAAGCTCTTATGTTTAGATCTGTAAAAAATAATGTAGACATGAGAGACTACGATGAATTTATACATCCTTACTTTGAAGGTAAAGGAGCTGTATTTGTTCATAAAGGTATGCATAGATCATTACGTATGGTGTTTGATGCTACTGAAGAACAAGCATTTATGGGTGCATTGTTTACAACTAACCTTATGATGAAAAGATTAGCTGTTGGATTTTCTTTTTTTCATGCAGGTGCTCTAGTAGAAAGTATGTTATTTGCAGGTAACAAACTTAATTTTATTAAAAAAACTTTAGATCCTAGAAAAAAACCTGAATTATTAGAGATGATTAATAATCCTAATAAAACTATTACAGAATTTCCAACTGCAATAGAACAATTAAAAGCAGCTGGTTATACTGATGTAGCAAGATTTGCACAAGGTTCTGGTTTACAAATTACTACTCCTGAAGATATAGGTTTTGATAGATTCTATTATAACTTAAGAGGTATAGATACTTTCTTAAAAAATCATTTTGGTATTTCTTCTGGTGGACAAGCAGAAAAAGTATTTAGATGGTTTGATAGAATTACATGGGATAGAGTATTTACTGCAGCTAAACTACATACATTTTTACAAGTATTAGATTCACCTAAATTAAAAGGTGTACCAAACACTTTAGTCATTCAACCTGGCGATACAATAGGTCAGATATATGCTAAAGCAAGTAAAGCAGCACAGTTTACTAATGATGCATTTGGTGGACAAAACTGGGAACAAGTAGCGAACAGAATAAGAACACCTTGGGTTAAACAATTAGCACAAACTACATTACGTCCAGGATCTAGAGGATATATGCAATTGTTATTATTTGCTCCTGATTGGACAATATCTAACATAAGAATTATTGCTAAGTCTTTACCAGCTTTTGAAAGCGATGAAGGTCTTAGAAGAATGTATCAATACTATTTTGCAAGAGCTGCACTTACATACGCAGCTGCAGGATCTGCACTTAACTATATATTTAGTGGTCACTCTATATTAGAAAACACAGATCCAACTAGAATTGACTTAGGGAATGGTCAAGTATTAACTTTCTCTAAACAATTGATGGAACCTTTCCATTGGATAACAGATCCACAATCTACAGGTCTTAAAAAGATTGGGTCTTTACCAAGAACAACAATAGAAGTATTAACTAATAAAAAATACTTGACTACTAAATGGAGTCCAAACATCACTAAAAAAGATGATGATGCTATTGAGAAAGGTTTATCTATAGGAGGTCATGTTGGTAAAAGATTTTTACCTATTTGGCTGCAACAAGCAACAGCTTCAATAGAACAAGGTTTGCTAAAAGATGGTCTATCTTTAGACTTAGCAGCAGACACTTCTGTTGATTTTGTACTAGGGCAATTAGGTCACCCTAGATACCAAGGGCCTAGATATACACAATACAAAACGAAAGGGTTAGTAAGGTCTCCTTACGAAACATTATTCTAATGAGTAGACATACAGAAAACAAAGAAGAAATTTTAAAAGTACATAATAGAATAGATCTTATTGATCAAAAATTAGATACTTTAGAAAACAATCATTTAGCTCATATGCAAAAAGATATAGATAGAATTATATATATTATATCAGCTATTGGTTTAGGTTTATTAGGACAATTTTTATATTTGTTAACTAAAAATTTATAATGAAATTTACTTTATTGATGCTTATGTGTTCATACGTTGCAGGTGAATGTATGGCACCATATCCCATGCCAACACAATACGATAATATGTATAAATGTATGGAAGCAGGATATGAAGAATCATTAAAGAAATTACAAGAAATTGGTCCACAAGATGTAAATGAACACGAAATTTATTTAAGGTTTATTTGCAAACAATATGAAGTATCAAAAATACTAGCATAAAGTTGTACCTAGTTTGCTAGACATATTCGCCAAATACTTGTAAAAGGTATAATATGCTTCGCAAATCAATACTTGTTATAAGTGATCAACACGCACCATATCATCATATAGATACACTTGACTTTTTAAGTGCAATCAAGGAAAAATATAAGCCTGATTGTGTAGTAAACATAGGTGATGAAATGGATTGGCACAGTATATCTTTCCACGATTCACATCCTGGTTTATACTCGCCAAGTCATGAGCTTGTAGTTGCTAAGAGGTTCTTTAAAGAATTAGAACAATTATTTCCTAAGCAATACATAATGGATTCTAATCATGGTAGTTTAGTTTTTAGAAAAGCTACTAAACATGGTTTACCTCATGAAATCTTTAAGTCATATAATCATATGCTTGGAGTAGGCAAAGGTTGGACGTGGCATGAAGATTTGGTTATTAAAGCATCTAATGGTCAAAAAATTTACTTCTGTCATGGTAAATATAAAGACGTACTTAAAGTTGCACAGCAATATGGTATGTGTACTGTTCAAGGACACTATCACACATCATTCAAAATAGATTATTGGAGCAATCCTAATGAACTACTTTGGGGTATGCAAGTTGGATGTTTAATTAACATGAAAAGTTTAGCTTTTGAATATAATAAATTACAAAAGTCTAGACCAGTAATAGGAACAGGAGTTATCATTGATGGATTACCAATATTAATCCCAATGGTTTTAGATAAACATGGCAGATGGAACAGAAAAATTACCTAGAGGTATAAGAAATAAAAATCCAGGCAATATTAAATTAGGTACTGACTGGGATGGACTGGCAGATGAACAATCTGATCCAGTTTTTTGTGTATTTAAAGAAGCTGTATGGGGTATTAGAGCATTAGTTAAAATACTTTTAACATATAGATTTCATCATAAAAGATTTACAGTAGAAAGCATCATTGAAAGATGGGCTCCACCAAGTGAAAACGATACAGATGCTTACATTGCATTTGTTTGCAGAAAACTTGGAGTAAACCCTACTGATGAACTAAACAATACTATCGAAGATTATTTACCATTAGTAAAAGCAATTATACAAATGGAAAATGGTATGCAACCATACGATGATGAGTTGTTAGTAGAGGGAATGTACAAAGCATGGGAAGGTTTACCGACAAATTCTACAGCTTCGTAGAAAAATACGCATCTAAAATTAGTACTTGGTGTTGGCATAAACGTGTCAACATATTAAGAACAAAACAAAAAAAGAAAGGTATTAAATAATGTGGTTTAATTTATTATCTATGGGTGTAAAGACTGCTAGTCATATATACCAGAACAAACAAAGAACAAAACAATTAATGTCAGATGCTCAAATGAGACATGCTGAAAAAATGAGTACAGGTGAAATTGAATATAAAGCGAAAGTTATTGAGAGTAATGATAAAGGCTGGAAGGATGAGTTTGTCCTTGTGCTTATATCTATTCCTATCCTTATATTGGGGTATTCTGTGTTCACTGACGATCCTGAGATTCGTAATAGATTAGATATATTTTTTGAATATTTTAAACAACTGCCCTACTGGTATCAAGCTATATTCATAGGAGTCGTTAGTGCTATTTATGGTCTAAAAGGTGCAGACATTATGCGTAAACCAAAGTGACCGAAGTAAGAGGTGAGTGTAAGTGGTGTAATAAAGATATTAGCATGACTGAAGCCTTTATATCATTAAAAGATAACGAATACTCTTGTATTAAATGTTATAAAAATTCAGGACATATGTTACCTTTTTGGGAAAAAAATAATAGGTTTAAAGATGAGAGACACAAAATTATTAGAAGAACACAAAAAAAAAGTAGAATATAAAGATAAAGAAATGGAGCTGTTTAAGCAGCTTAAAAAAGAAGTAGAAACTAATGGTTATGGTACTAGAGAATACGTCATTAAAAAAGGTATTAATAAAGGAAAGATTGCTAAATGAAAATTAGTGAAAATACATCTGTAAGTATGCCAATTCGTAATATGGTTATGATTATAGCAGCAGTTGCTATGGGTGTATTTGCATACACAGAAGTTACTGCTAGACTTACATCATTAGAAACTTCAAGAGAACTATTTGAAAATGATTTACTTAAAAAATCTGAACAAGTACCTACTGACCAAGAACAACATTTTTTATTAGAAGATCTTTATAAAACTGTAGAAAAATTACAGTCTACTCAAGAAATGAATATGACTAACAAAGTTAATATTGAATTTCTTAAAACACAATTAGATAAAGCATTAGAAGATATTGAACATCTTAAAGATAAAGTAAGAGCTAATGGTAATGGAGCTCATTAATGGAATTAATTGTAGCTTTACTTATGATAGTAAATGGAGAAATTAAAGAACATAGAATACAAGTGTCTATGTCTGATTGTCTTAAAGGTAAAAGAATTGCTATGCGTAGTAATAAAAATAATAACATAGTTTATCAATGCATAAAGTCTATGGCTGAGCTTGAGTCTAATATTGATGGTAGTAAAAGTATTAAAAAACTTATACTAAATTAATTATAATCTCTCTCTATAATCATTTCAATAAAGTGTATTGCTTTAAGCAAATCATCTTTACCACCTTTGTCCTGGTGCCTAATTATATATTTAATTGCACATCCTTCAGGAAATAAAAGTTTATTTTCTACTACAAATTTACTTGGTTGAATTTTATATTTTTGGTAATGACTACCTTTAATCTGTTTGTTCCAAACTTTGCTCATTAAATGTTAACCTAAATTTACCTTTATGTTTATATTTTTTTCTTGGTTTGCTCAACACTTTATGTTGATCTTCTCTTAATGTATATAGATCTAACTTCATAGCAGCAGTAAACTTTTTACAAGCCATTTCAGGATCTATTTCTGCATAATGACATATAGTTCTAAAGTCTACTGAATTACCTATAAGCCAATCAATAGCATTACGTTTATCTATAAGATAATATTTGTCTAAACCATCGTACATAGCGTCATGTATTGCTTGACTAATTATTGCTCTAAACAAATATCTCTCAGGATTTTTCATCTAAAACTTCATATGTCATTCGCTGCTCTATTGAGTCAGCTTCTTGCCAGTTTAAAGTTGTAGGATCTATAGCATTTAATATCTTTAATGCTTCTTCGTCTGACGTTGCATTAATAAATACTTCTGTATAAGCAGGGAGTATTACCCATTTTTTAAACTTATAAATCATATATTATTTTTACGTCTACTTGCTTCTAGTGTTCTAAATAGATCTATAATAAGACCTTCTTTATCACGTTTGTTTTCTAATGTTGATGATTTAACTTCTGCTTGAAACAATTCATCTATTGCAGATTTATATGTATCACTTGCATAGTAAGATTGTTCTTTGGCAGAAATACTTTTATCTTCTGTGTTACCAGTTATATGTAATGCTTTTTTACGTTTAAGTAATCTATCAAGATACTTAACATTAGCATTAGCTTCTGCATTACTTTCATCTGTTTCAGATAAAAATGCTAACGCTTTTTCTAATCTTTGTTCTGTAATCATTGGATCCATTCTCCTTTTTTTGATTTGCAATAGTGTGCCCAGACTATAGTATTTTTATATAACACTCTAGTTTTTTCTTTATTAACTTTTACTATTTCCATAAATTTGTCATCACAATTTTGATCTTCATATAAAGTTACTGGTATACGTTCTACTTGTCCATTAACTAAATACAAAAACATAAATATTATTTTCATAAAGTCCTTAAAGTAAAAAGGCACTACTACAGAGAAGAACCTTAATCTGTAGCAATGCCTAGCTTTCTAACTCGAGGGAGATAAGAAACTGTTAAAATGGTGGATCGTCTGATAGTATTTCTTCTACACTATTAGCTTTTGCATCTAATACTTTTCTTACCAGATTATCAATTTGTTGAAATTCTGATTCAGTTGGTATTTTGCCACCTGACATATAAGAACCTATAAGATTACTCATAGTCAATCTGTATTTTTCTGAAAATTGATCAACAACATTTCTAACTGATTGAACTCCAGTAGCACTAACCATACTTGGTGCAGCACCAGAATTATCTGATACTTCACTTAAGCATTCTATTCTACTTGCAGTTTGATATTGTTTACCAGTTTTACTTGTTCTTACTGGCTGTGCATCAATTTTAAGTCTTGCTCCCTTCGGCCATCTTGATGAGCCTAAAGCCTCACCATATATAGTCATATCACTACCATCGTCTTTGGTAACGTAGACAGTAACTTGACCATCATCTTTCTCGAATGCTTTTTTAAATGAGCATTCAAACGTTTCATGTTCCATGTTTGTTCTCCTATTTATTTGTTTTATTATATTTCCAAATTTTTGCATTAGTTGTTATAGCCTATTTAAAAGCATTTTGCCAAACGTTTTTTGCATATATTCTAGATGGTTCATTATCTGATTTACCCCATCTAAAGTTATCCATAGTTAATGGAAACATTTTAACTATGTCCTCTTTTGTTTTAGCAATATCCAAGATATGTTCTATATGTTTCATAGCTTGTATAATGGTCTCTAAATGACCCTCTCTGCCTTCCATATCTACGCTGTAAACGTCTTTGTACGAACAATAAAGCAATGCAGTCGGTTTATTGAAAAGGTCTTTGTAGAGGGCTTGTTGACGCAAATCAGCGTCTTTTGGGTACCATCTGCTATCAATAGCACCAGATTTAAGTCTTTTTATGTAAGCAGTAGCTTTAGTATCTATGATTACATCTTTAAACTCAAAGTCAGTTTTACCTATAACATCATATTTTAAGCCATATTTCTCACCAGGTATTTGCTTTTCATTCTGATAAGAAACAATTTTACCAAATTGTGGTAGTTCTTTAACAAACTGATTAGCAATAATACCAGACCAAAGGCATTCGTCATCTGACTCATCACCTTCTAGTTTTAGGTATTCATTTTTTGCGTAATCTATGATAGCTTCTTCATCAGTGATTTGGTTTTGCAAAGCATGTTCTGCTGCAGCTTCAGCAGTACTGCCCATTATCATTCTGGCATTTGCTTTGGATTCAAAATCATACAAGTTATTGATAATCCAATAGGGTGGACTGTCAATAAAACTATTAGTTTTTGAAGCACTATGTCTATATTCAATGTTCATGTTTTTCTCCTTATGGTTAATAATATTCAAAAGTATTGTAGTTTATCTTATAATGTATCATTAGATATATTAAAAGGTAAAAGAACTGTTGGTAATAGTAACGAATATAAAATATATAATTTATGTATTTTACTTTCTTGGCTATTGCACCCTACACAAGTGTATGGGTGTAAGAGCACTATTGCTCGTTTGCATAATTGTAATAAAAACAGAGTTTATAGATTAAATAATTTATATAATAAAAACAAAAAATTTAGATCTTTTGTTGATAATGCAATAGAAAATTATAAAGTATCTTATGCGTCAGATAGAAAAACCTGAGTTAATATCTACAATTTTAGACAAACGTAAAGTATGGTTAAATATACGTGAGTCTCGTTTAATGTATATGTTTCATAGAAAGCTCATATCTATTGAAGAATATGAAGCTGGATCTAGGTATCGTCTTATGTGTGAACTTCAAGGTGGTGGAACTGGCAATGTTCTTAAAGAACGTATTGATGGTTCTAGCACAGACTTTATTACATCATCTCTTGGAGCTGCACTAGCAGTCAAAGATGTTGATGATGAAATAGGCAAAAGACTTTCTAATATTATGAAGTTGTTTTGTCATTATAATTTTGGTATCATTGAGATAGCACATATGTTAAGTATGTCAGAACGCAGAGCATCTAACAACGTACATGAAGGACTATCAAGTTTAGCAATTTATTATGGCTACAAAAAAGTGCACAATACTATCAGAGGACAAGGCACAAAGAATCAAAGACAAAGAGTACCTAAAGTGGGTAGCATCTAATCCTTGCATACTTTGCCAAGACACGAGATGTCAAGCTCATCATATTACTTTTGCTATGCCTAGAGGTTTCTCACAAAAAGTTGGAGATCAATATACTGTACCTTTATGTTTTCCTCATCATCATCAATTACATACAAATGGTATGAGTGAAAAAGATTTTTGGATTAAATTAGACATAGATGCTATCGAAATATGTCGTAGATTTTATGACCATTACCACAATATGTGGAAAAATAAGAACTTTTTTTATGATGATTCTATGTTATGGCGTACTGTGTACGATGAACTTGTACCTAAGATGCAAAATAACATTGATTTTTTAATGCAACCCAAATAACTATCAGAGATATCCTCGCCAGAGGTACGTAAATATGACTAAGATTTTAAAGTTTCCAAAAAGCAAACAACCTTATTCAGAGACATTTCTTACTAATGTAAAGCCAGAAGCTATTGGTGATTTTATTAAAGGTCAAAATCCTAAAATGTCAGTTAGAGCTGCAGACGCAATGGCTCTTGCAATTATTTACAGTACATACTTACAGTTAGTATTTGATGAAGAAGGTCATGATGTACCTTCTAACATTATGGATGCATTAGAAGAAAATGATCATTCAACTTTTATATGGGCTGTAGATGACAAAAAAACGTTACATTAAAAAGAAAATATCTTTTTCTAAAGATTCTCATACTTTACCTTATGACAAATACAGAGTTGAGTGGGTTGACTGTGTAAGTGATTCAGGTTGGGCTGAGAAAAAAGAATTTACTAATATGAAATTAGCTAATCCTGTTAACGAAGGTTGGCTGTTCTCTAAAGACAAACATTCTATTAAATTGTTTGCAGCATACATTGAAGAAGATGGATCTTATACTTATGGAGATCGTACTAATATTCCTACATCTTGGATTGTAAAGATGACTAAAATTTAATTGGCTTTGTTATTATTTAATAAAACTTTATATTAAGCTGGTATAAATTTAATACGTTTACCACTTTTGTCGTAACCAATTAACAAGCCAGACAGTCTCCCATCTGGCTCTATCTTGGATAGGGGGATCCCATTAGTATGCTCCACCAAGAATTCTTAAATACCTTTTGTAGAATACATATCATTAATATTATCAGAATCTTTTTGAGCTTCAGTTTTTAATGGATCTGTATATACTTCTTCTACTTTATCTATGCTGTGTTCTACAATACGTTTACGTGTTGCAGTTATCTCAGCTTTAACATGATCTTTAGCATGTTCTAATACTTGGATTAACTTAGGAAAGTTTGTATGGTAAATACCATAAATACTTAAATCGTTAATTGCTGTTGCTACTCTTTGTAGACCTCTTTGACGTTTTTCTAGTCTCAGAATCTCGCTGTCTGGCATTATCATTATCTTCCATCTCCTTTATTTTACGTTTAAGTTTATCTATTTCTAATTGCTTTGCAGCAAGTACCATTTTAAGTGCTCGTTCATCCATGTGTTCTCATTTCTGTTAGATGTGTATCTAACTGTTCGATTAATTGTTCATATTCTACAATCCATTCTTGCAAAATCAAGGAATGTTTATCATGTAGAAAACCACATTCAATAGCATTTCCAAGCACAGCTACTGACTCTCTAGCATCAGATAACTGTTCTACCATTTTATCTATTTCATATTTTTTACCTCTATTATTAGAAATAGTTTCTAAATGTTCATCTTTTAGTTCTGTCATTTTACTCCTTTTTCATCAGCAGGTATTTCTACATCTGGTCTGCGTTGGTTTAATCTATCAACTTCTTTGTTAATAGCATTCTTAACATTTTCGTATCTTAATTGTGTAAGTTGATGTTCTTCACGTTCTAAATCTAAATCTTTACGAAGTTGTAATATTTCTTGTAAAGACTTTTTTAGTTTTGCTCTAAGCTCATCTATTAGCTCATGCAGCTTCATTGCTTCTTTTTCTGTCATTATTTACCTTTTTAATTATAGCTACATGACCTGCAATAAAATCGCCAGGCAAACATTGTCTTTTTGTACGTTCTTGCCAATCATACCATGCTTTTGTAGCTTTTGTGTTTTTAACTATCACTGGTTTTAGTTTACTTTCTTCATCTATATACATATCAAAAGATTTGTCTGATATATCTTTATCATATCCTTTGGTTATTTCAATCATATCAGTATTTAGATGTTTATACATATCTTGAAACGTTGGTTTATAGTTTAATATGTAAGAATCTGTGCCTGTTTCTGGCCCTGAATCTGTCCATATAGCTTTCCATATTATAAGTTTATACATTTATACCTCGTCTATTGTTAATACATAATTAGTGTTATCTATTTTAAAAGATATATCTGCAGAAGAAGGTTCTGATATACTCATACCAGCACCTTGTACTTTTGCTTCTAATTTACTTTCTAAAAAATGTCTTATTGCATTTCTTAGTTCAAACATTTCTTTCATTTTATCCATATTATTCTCCTTCATGTGGTTCAAAAGTAACTTCTACTTTTATATTTTTGCTATAATGATTATGCCAAGCAGTATCTAAATCTGATAATAAATTTATTAAACTTTTACTATCTATACATTCTTCTGATACTAAATGTTGTTTAATTGAAGTTGTTTTACTTTTTTTACCATTTTTATAATCATAATCGTATGACCATATTTTATAACTATCTATGTGCATTAGTTTATCCATTTGGTTAATTGTTTGCTTACTAATTCTACGTATCTAAACCACTCTAGTATAAAGTTTCTACGTTTACCTTGACGTTCTTTAGTTACTTGTTTGATAGCTTTATTAGTTGCTTTGTCGAGTAAGTCTGTTTGTTCTTTAAGATTCATCTGCTATTACCTCATCGTTATCTATATCTAGTTTAATTTTAGCAATTTCTTTTGTGCTGCCAATTTGTGTATAATCTTTAACATACGAACAAACTACATCTTTGCCATCTTGTGTTGCAATATCTACTTTATGATTTTCTAACCATATTTTAAATGCTTGATCTTTATCTTCAGCAAGTATTTGCCATTTAGTTGCATATGTTATTTCATATTCCATTTCGTAAACTTTTTTACCTACATCTTTTTCAAAGAAGTATAATGCTTCATCTACCATAATTACCTTTCTATTGGGTTAATGCCCAGTTACAAAGTACCGGGCATTTACCATGTTTATTATTATTTAGTTATAGCTAAGAACTCTGGTTTAGGAATTGTATTAGTATTAATCTTTTCCTTAGCCATTTCTTGATCAAGTACACCCCATACAGTAGACAGAGATTGACCTGCGTTAAGCAAGTTTTTACAATACTCTTTAGACATATCTAACATCTGTATTGCTTTACCTCTTGGGCCTGAATAATAGTCACGTTCTGTTTCTTCATGACATAACTTTTTAAGCAGCCTATCTAACTCATCAGGTTCTCTTAACAAAGAACTACTTATTTCGTTCTTCCATTTTCTGACTTTCTTCCATTGCTCTAGTTTATCTTCTAACACATGGATAGCATTGTCTAATTTAGCTTTTTTCTGAAGTAAAATAGAATCCATTTCGTTAGCAAATTTTGCATGATCATCATACAAAACTCTGACATCATCGTGCATTTTATTAATCTTTAACTTATCTTTAAATGCCTCGAAGTTTTCTTCTGCTTCTTTATCAATGGTATCTTGCATTTCTGTTTTCAAAATATTCTTTCTATCGTCATATTTTGTTTCAATAAAATGATCAAGATAGTCTTTCTCATCTTGTCTTATAGGTGTTTTACTACTACTCATTTACAGCTTTCCTTTCTTCAGTTGCTTTACTAATATCTTGTAATGTTTCTGCAGATTTTCTAGCGTCTCTGCTTTTATCTAAAGCATTGTTAGTTGCTATAATTACAGTAGCTATACAAGATGTTTGGTTGTATGGTGGTAACGCTTTAAACCTTGGATCTGATGACATCAGCTCATAAGTTTGAAAGTATTGCTCTACGAACCATTTAGTTAGTGGCATTACTTTAGTAGCCACTCTCTCGTTAATTGGTGCTTTTACTGTTTCCATTGTTTTCCTCCTTTCTTTTAATTTCAAATGGCATCTCCAATGTATCTGGAGTTGCTTTTTCTACACATTTGTAAATACCTACACATACCCTAATTGGTAATGTAAAGGCTTTAACTAATTGTTCGCCTACTTTTTCTATACGCTTCATATTCCTCCTTTTTTTTGGTTAATCGTATGTATTTAGCTTTAGTTTGAGCATATTCTTCATCAAACTCTTTTGTAAAAGGGATTGGATCCACGTCAGTGTTGAGCCAATTCCAACCTTTCCTGATGGCTAAACCACCAAGAGTATAAGTAACAAATCGAATAGCAGTAATAATTCCATTCATTAATTTCCTTTCATTTGTTCAAGCATTGTTTTGTATCTTGGATTAGTTTGTCTTGTTAAGTAGTTATGCTTACCTACATTATCTATTTTCTCCCAAGCTCTAGTTATTTGAGATATACGTAATGGATATGGACTTTCATCCTCAAAAGGATCTATAGTTTTCATCCACTCATCAAATATTGCTTGTGGTTGAGTTACTGCAAATAAATTTAGATCCCAACGTTTTTGATTACATATATCTATAAGATGATCACCAGGTAACCTGTTAATACATCTTTCGTATTTTTGAATTTGTTGGAATGTTACTTCTATACACTGTGCTATTTGCTTTTGTGTATAACCATTCCACACTCTATGTAATGTCAATATCTTAGCAATATTAGCATTTATATCACTCTTGTGTGGTGTACGTTTACATTTACCCATTATTTCCTCCATATATTTTATTTAATACCAACAGCTCACGCTTGTCTGGGCTGCTTGGTATAGTTACTACTCTAATTGATGGTTTCTTATCTCTGTATATTTTAACTATCTGTATATAACCAGTCTTAGGATATAACACACGTAGGTGGATTACTTTAAGAAAGTACTTTTTCCACCACAATAAGTTCTCTAATCTTATAGAGCCTGTAAAGTCTTGGTTATACAGTAGCTTTACTGCTCTGCTTAGATTTATTGGATTTTCTCGGAACTTTCCCTCTAGTATTACTCTGAACATAATTAACCTCTTTATTGTTAGTAAATCCACTTATCCATAGCATATGTTCTGCCCATGCTTTAGCTGTCCAATGTTTAGGTGTTTTAGTTTTTTTCATTTTGCTTTCCTTGTTCTGACTACTCTATATTTGCTATTCCAATAGCCTTCTTGATTATCATTCATCATTTTATTAAATTTCTTTTCTACATTACTATGATTACGCCAGTAGCCATCTGTCTGATTAACCTCATCAGGTGTCATAACTATTCTTTTAGTTCTAACGAATCTACCTGTTTGGGTGTTATAATCTTCGTGTTTATTAACATAATCAACTTTATATACTATTAAGTTTCTAGTCATTGTCCTCCTTTGGTATTGATATATTGCCTAATTTCTGAGCCATAAGCATGATTGATGCTTTACATTCACTAGCTGTTAATAAATCAAAAGCAGCCATTCTATATAGTAATGAACACTCTCGTTCATCGAAATCGTATTCTATACTATCCATTAGCTTTACTCTAAGATTATCAACTTCTGATGGTGTAGCATTTACTATTTGTGATATATTCATATAATCTCCTTTATTAAAGGGTAATCCCCCTTACTAGAAGGGGGGTGTACCTGACTATTTATTTAGGTAATTTAGCTAATATCTCATTTACCTGAGCTTCTAGCTTACTGATTCTGATTTTATCAGCATTTTCTTTTAACCAAGTATTTCTATCTTTATACTTAGGATTGCCAAGAGCTATCTGCTCATCGACATATTGTTTTCTTTCTTCTGGACTTTTAGTGTCCATGTACGATTCAAATGTACCTTGTGTCATATATACTCCTATTAGTTATTGTTATTAATCAACGATTGTTTGATACTCGTAACAAACGATTGTTGTATTCTTTTAGCCTCCTTATCCCTTTCTATTAGAATAGAATTTTCTGGGAATGGAAACTCGTAATTGATAAGCTGATAGTTACTATGCTTATCTGTATCTCCCTCTATTTGTTCTTCTATGTTGTAAGTTATCATGTTATCTCCTATATGATTGCGATTATACCTAGTACAACGACCAGGTATATCGCATTTTGGACTATCATTATTTATCCAGTTTATTGACTATTATCTTTTGAATAATGTCAGACTTCTTTTCTAGGATATCAACTACTCGTTGCATATCTTTATCTGACATACTATCAAACTTCTTTAATAGATCGCTATATGTACCTACTAAGTCAAACTTAACAGTTACATTTACATTTTTCGGAAAAGGATTCATATTAGTACTATTGTACTTATCTATCACTTTATCCTTAACACTTGATATACTGTCTATAGTGTTATTCCATACTGTATTGATGTTCATATTATCTCCTTTATTGGTTATGTATCTACCTCACAATGTGTGGATATAGATACTATTTGTATTGCTTTAATATTACTAACAATCAGGTTGTATAATAATATCAATTACTTAAATCATTATCGGTAATCAACTAATCAATAGACAAGCTAGAGTTAGCTAATTACCAATATATAATAACAACTTATATTGCTGTCACTTGGGACAGCCAATATCAGTTGACTAACAAAGACTTAAGATAATCAACAACAATTATAATTGTGTCTTACAAAGACAAATACAATTATAATTAAAACAAATAAAAGACAGCGAACAACAGTGAGCTGACAACTAAACAACATAAAGAAAAACCAGGGGTTTTACAATCACCCTCAATGACTTTGACGTAATGTCAAATGTCATAATAGGGGGGTTTTGTACAGCACCATAACAAGAAAGGCACATAATGAGCATACCATTTCACGCTGGTAGAATAGGCGTATCGTTCTTAGAGAAGCTATACAAAGGTAAAAGCTTTCTAGGTAAAAAGACTGGTGATGCAGTTAAGCATCTATCAGCTAAAGGACACACAAAAACTGCAAAATATACTAACCTAGCAGCACAAAACGTGAACAAAGGCATAAACTACGCAGATAAAACTATTAGAAAGTACCCTAAATCAGCATCAGCTGTAGGTGGTGCAATAGCTTTTGATATATTTGATGACGACTAATGGCTAAGCAGAAGTTTGTCCATTTCGTACCTAGGGAAAAACCCAAAAAAAGACGTGGAATCCACAAAAAATCGAAATCGAAGTCGGAAAAACTACAGCAAAAGCTAAAGAGATATAAAGGACAAGGCAGATAATGAAAAAAATACCATATAGCGTTTTTAAAATTGACATGAAAAAACAATTAGCTAAAAAGGAACAGTTTACAAAAGACTTGAAATCTAAAAAATTTCGAAAAACAACTAAATTACTAGAATACGCTAAAAGGTTTATATAATTATGGCAAAACGTGGACTATACGCAAACATTCATGCTAAGCGAAAGCGAATCAAGGCAGGATCAAACGAAAAAATGCGAAAAAAAGGTGCGAAAGGTGCACCAACTGCTAAACAATTTAAACGAGCAGCCAAGACTGCTAAGAAAAGATAATGGCAAAGACAGCAGCATGGCAGCGTAAAGAAGGTAAGAACCCAAAGGGGGGTTTGAATGCCAAAGGTCGTGCTAGTTATAAAAGACAAACTGGGGGAACGTTAAAAGCTCCTAGCAAAAAAGTAGGAAACAAACGTAGAGCATCGTTTTGTGCTAGAATGAAAGGCATGAAACGTAAGCTAACCTCTGCTAAGACTGCAAGAGATCCTAATAGCAGAATAAATAAATCATTAAGAGCATGGAATTGTTAATATGAGTAAAAAATTAGAAAAATTAGCTGATGAAATGATTAACTTAAGTCCAGAAGAAGGACAAAAGTTAGCTTTAATAATCAGAGCAAAAGTTATGCCTGAACAGGCTAAACAACAACAGCAACAGGGTTTACTACAGCAGCAAAACCCTCAAGCTCAACAACAAATGGCAATGATGGGTAAACGACCAGGTGGTAATATGCCTATGCCTAATTCAAGAGAAGCTGCTATGAGAGGACTATTAAGATGATCAACAAAATAGCTAAACTCTTTGTTAAGAAAAAACCAACTTTTTTTGAAAAAGCTAAAAGTACAGCTACATCATATGGTTCTAAAGCTAAAGCAAAGGGTATGGACGCATTTGGAAAAATGCAAAAAACTAAACTATACAAAGACGCATCAAACTCTATTGGTGAGCTAAGTGCTAAATATAAAAAATTGCCTAAGAACTACAAAACAGGAATTAAAGTAGCAGGTGCTACAGCTGTTGTTGGTGGTGCTTACGCAGCAGGAAAATCAAAAAGGAAATCATAATGCCACAAGTAGGAAAGAAAAAATTTAGTTACACTAAAGCTGGTAAAAAGAAAGCTAAAGCGTACGCTAAAAAAACTGGAAAAAAAATGAAAAAAGGTAAATATTAATGTTAAAAGGTAAACAAAAAAATCTACCACCTGCTTTAAAAAAGAAAATTATGGCAGCTAAAATGAAAAAGAAAAGTAAAAAAACAAAAAAAAGTTAATAATATGAATAGAATATTTCCAACATCATCAGGTACTAATGTAAGTGGTGATTTGTTAAAAAAAGCTAAACAGCATATTAAGACTGGTAAAAAGTTTATTAATAAAAAAGTATTACCATCAGCTACTAAAAACTATAAAAGTTATGTAGCACCAACTGTAGGTTTATTTAAAGGTGCAGCAAATATAGCAACTGGTGTAGGTAAACTTGCATTAAGAAATCCATTATTAGCTGCTGGTACTTATGTAGCTGCTAAAGCATTTAATCCAAAAGGTAAATTTGCTAAAGGTAAAAAATTTCATGAATTTGGTGATGCTGGTAAAGTATTATCTAAAGGTGGAAAGAAAATATTTTATGGTTGAAGATAAAACAGAAGAAGCAAAAACAGATAACCATGGTGGTAAAAGACCTGGAGCTGGTAGACCTGCTGGTGCAAAGACTAAAAAGAATTGGAAGTCTATGGAGGAAATGGCTGTAAAATACCAACATTCTCCTTTGGATTATTTATTATCTGTGTTAAACAATCCTATGAGCTCACCTGAACGTAAAATGTATGCAGCCGAAAAAGCAGCACCATTTGTTCATGCGAGGTTAGCATCAACTAATACTAAAATAGGAACAGATGAACCAATCGCAATCAAAGTCTCTTGGCAAAAAGACGACTAAGAAAAAAGTCGCTGAAGTAGAAATACCCTATAAGCCTAGACCTTACCAACAAGACGTACACAATGCACTTAAAAGATTTAGTGTTCTTGTATGTCATAGAAGATTTGGTAAATCAGTACTAGCTATTAACGAATTAATTAAAACAGCAGCAGATAAACAAAGATCTCTTTGTGCATTCATAGCTCCAACTTATCGCCAAGGTAAAGCTATCGCTTGGGAATATTTAAAATATTATACTAAACCACTAATGCATTTTGGTGGAACTAGAAATGAAACAGAATTAAGAATAGATCTATTTAATGGATCACGTATTCAAATCTTTGGAGCAGACAATCCAGATAGTATTCGTGGAATGGGCTTTGATAAAGTTGTAATGGACGAATATGCTATCATGTCTCCAAGAGTATGGACAGAAATTGTAAGACCAGCAGTATCAGATAAACTAGGATCAGTTTTATTTATAGGTACGCCAATGGGACATAACCAGTTTTGGGAAGTATTTGACTTTGCACAACGTGGTCATAAAGATTGGTATGGTAAGTTATATAGAGCATCTGAAACACAAGTAATACCAGATGACGAGTTAGAACAAGCTCGTGCTATAATGACTGAAGAACAATACCAACAAGAATTTGAGTGTTCATTTACAGCAGCAGTATCAGGAAGTTATTATGGCAGACTGATAACTAAAGCAGATAAAGAAGAACGAATAGGGGAAGTACCTGTAGACGAAAATGCAGGAGTGGAAACCTGGTGGGATTTGGGGATAGGAGATTCAACTGCAATATGGTTTGCACAAAGAATAGGAACCGAAATTCATTTGGTAGACTATTATGAAACTTCAGGTGAATCATTAGCACACTATGCAAATATATTAATGGAGAAAGATTATGCTTATAGCAGACATATAGCTCCACACGATATAATGGCACGTGAGCTTGGAACAGGTAAGTCAAGATTAGAAGTAGCAAACGAATTAGGCATTGACTTTGAGGTAGCACCTAAGTTAGAAGTAGATCATGGTATTGAATCTGTAAGAAATACTTTACCTAATTGTTACTTCGATAGAGTTAAATGTAAAACAGGATTAGATGCTTTGAGACAGTATCGAAAACAATGGGATGATAAAAACCAAGTGTTTAAGAATAAACCTCTCCATGACTGGTGCTCACATGCAAGTGATGCATTTAGATATGGATGTGTTCATGATCCTATTGATACAACAGAATGGGATAAACCAATTAATATAGATACAAAATACGTAGTATGAAAAAATCAAATCAAGAAATATTATCAGTAGTAAGTAGAGAGATACATAACGCATCAGGTTATATTGGTGGAGAACTTGTAGCTCGAAGAAAAAAATCATTAGAATATTATTTAGGACAACCTCTTGGTAACGAACAAGAAGGTAGATCTCAAGTAGTATCTAACGATGTTTTAGATACAGTAGAAAGTTTAATGCCATCATTGATGAGAATATTTACATCAGGTGACAATGTATTTAATTGTGAAGGCATGGGGCCTGAAGATGAAGAAATGGCTAGACAATGTTCTGACTATTTAAACTATATTTTTTATAAAGAGAATGATGGTTTCTTAGCTTTATATACTGCGTTCAAAGATGCACTAATCCAAAAAAATGGAATCCTAAAAGTATATTGGGATGATGCACAAAAAATTGAAAGAGAAGAATACTCAAGATTAACTGATGATGAGTTTAATGACTTAGTCTCTATGGATGAGATTAAAGTTTCTAATCATAGTGAATACGAAGAAAAAATTACAGACGAAGCTGGTAAAGAAATAGATAAAATTAAATTACATGATATAGTTATTCATAGAACAAAAATTCATG
>Ga0208644_1001326_pt1 | contig 20746 bp, 28 predicted proteins | sample VirMetDEL_Nov_18_FD_184517 | JGI IMG/M metagenome (GOLD analysis project Ga0208644, IMG submission 184517) | Aqueous microbial communities from the Delaware River and Bay under freshwater to marine salinity gradient to study organic matter... | ecosystem: Environmental > Aquatic > Marine >...
AGATTAGAAAAGATAACAGGAAAATCTAGATATGAGTTAGAAAGAATTGCTTATGAATCATACGCAAATGAAGATGCAATAAACCCAGATGCAGAACTTGACATTATGTCAACTCCGTGGGACGAACAACAAGGGAGATTTAGAAATGAAAGAGATGAACAATCACCATTAGATAATATTTACAGTGAATCCGTAGCAAATGAAGTTCCATTTTCAAGTGGTCCATTTACATGGACTTGTCCATCATGTTCACAACAGATAGAATATGAAACAGATACAAGTTTCCACAAAAATATTTTTGATCATCTAAAATCACATGGTTATTCAAATGAGAAAGTTCTTGCTATTTATAATGCAGATATGAAACATACAACTCAAATGGAATGGATTATCCATGATATTTAATGTTTAAATATAAATCATATATAAAAAAAACATGGAAGATCCACTAAAAATATACAGTGATGTTTTAAAAATTACTGGAGAATCCGTAGCAAATGAGTTTGATGTCGGACCAAATCTAATTTGTCCTGTATGTTATAAGGAGATTGATGCAGGAAACAATCATTTAGATTATGATAATAAAACTGTTAGTTGGGCTGGTAAGGATACATACCCTCAATTTCATAAGTTGGAACAACATATAGAACAAGAACATACACCAGATGAGTTTGGAGTACAAAGTATGTCAGATTACAACAATGGTTGGATAGGAAACAATTTATTCGATGCAACATCTAACTCAGTAGGTGGAGGTATTCTAGACGATGTTACTTTATATAATGTAGATTCTACAGGAACCGCAGGTGTTGGAATATATAATAGTCAAGGTCATGGAAGACTTGATGATAATCAAGGATCTTATAAATGTCCAAATTGTAGAAGTGGTGATTTGTATAATAAATCAGGACGTAACTACGGCGAAGATGTATATTGTGCTTCATGTAACTGGCAAGGAACTATACGTGATGTTGTAGTTGAATCCGTAGCAAATGAAGTTCCATTTTCAGATGGGATTAATACATGGAATTGTCCATCATGTTCACAAACGATAGAATATGATAGGCAAACTAACGAAATTTTTGATCATCTACAATCACATGGTTACTCAGATGAGAAAATTCGTACTATTCTTAATTTAGATCGAAGCCATAGATCAGAAATGGAATGGATTATCCATAATGATATTTAATGCTTAAATAAAACTTTAATAAATAGAATACTTTAAATAATACTAATCATGCCAGAAGATTTTGATTATATAGTTAAAAAATTTCCAGAAATTTTAAAAAGTCAGGAAAAACTTCCAGAAGTTCCTGATGATATCATTGATTGGATAAACAAAGTAAGACCAAAAGCAGAGGGTAAGAAGCGAGTTATCATGCCACCTTGGCGTGACATTTACAATGACAATTTCAACAACAAGTTTGTACTTGGTGGAAGACAGATTTTCAAATCAACTTATACAACTGATGTTCTTGCATTTGAGGCAACTACAAAAAGAAATGCTCAACTTGTTTATGTCACTTATGATGATGTCAACAAGGCAGGTTTTTCAAGACAGAAATTACAAATAGGAACTTTTGACGGTTCAGATATTCTAAAACAATTTCCAAGAAATCGACTTGGTAACGTAGGAGAAATTTCATTAAAGAATAACAGTACGATTTATATTACAACTGATCATGGACAATATCATCATGTAGAGGGAAAAAGTGCAAGTCATATCATGCTTGATGAGGCACAATATCAGGATATGCAATACTTTGACAGAGTTCCACTCGTAATGACAATTACACAGGGAAAGATAAGTGTTCTAGGTGTTGGTGGAGAAAGTGGATCACCATACGAACAACTTTGGAGAGATACAGATCAAAGAGAATGGGTATTTGACAATCATGAGGATTATATCGATAGTGCAGGAGTTGTATTCAAAGGTCAAGGTTGGAGAAACGATTTGATATTTGGCGAGATAAAAGATGAAGATACAGAAAAGACAAAGTGGGGATTGATAGCTGATGATAGACTTATGAAAATTATGAGTGGAAGATGGAAGGCAACTGAACCACAGAAAAGCAGAGATTGGCATGGATTTCACATACCACAAATGATTATTCCGCAGATTCCTTTATCGATTGCAGATGCAACTAACCCAAAAATGTATAATATCGACAAAAAGTATGCGATTGAGGCTAAAAGACAACGAATGTCGCCACATCTATTTACAAGTCACGTAATGGGTGGATTCTATCATGCAGAAAGAAGACCAATAACCAGAGAGATGATTGACAATCTGTTTAGAGGTAATGAAGAACACAAACTTATGGATAATTGGGAAATCGCAGATATCAAAGATCAGTTCGGCAAGGAAGTAAATATTGCTATGGGAGTTGACTTTGGTAGTGGATCACCGTCACAAACAGTAATAGCAATATTCATAGAATGGGTATTACAACCTGAAACATCATCAAGTGATAAGATAAGCAGATTACAACTTGTAAAACTTGAACCAAGACCAGCAGAAAATCTATTGGATCAGGCAAAGTATATCGCAGAACTTTTTGATGAGTGCCAATGTGATGTAGGTGTTGGAGATCTTGGTTATGGAGCAATTCAAGTTCAACAAATTCAAGACGGTGGAGCCGACAGAATTACAGGTCAACACTTCAACGGAGTCGGTGCAACAAACTTTTTTGGTTGTAGAAGCATAGGAGATGAAACAAAGAACGTATTGCAGTTTAACAAAAAGATTGATGAACATGGTGAGGTAAGAGAGCATTTGAGAATTGACAAGACAACAAGCATACAGGAATTCATTGATCTAATGGGAATAATGGTTGATGATCCAGATGATCGTTACAATCTTGACAAGCGAAGATATAAACTAATGTTTCCAGCCGAAGCATACAGCAAACAACAGATTGACTTTATCTATGCTGATCTTACAAATCTTACAAGAAAAGATCTATCAGATAAGATTGATGAAGATGAACCTGATGGAAGACAGAGGGCAAGAAAACAATTTAACCACCCAAAGGACAGTCTAATGGCAATGATTTACGCATGTAAGGCTCTAGAAGTAAGACGTGATTATCATTGGGTAGGCACAGGTGGCGGTTGGCGATAAATGCTTAATTACACACTAAATTAATTCAAGCTCATGATAAAAGACACATTCGACAGAATCATAGAACATGAATTAGGTCAAACACTAATAATTGGTTTAGCATTTGCTGGATTGATTTGTTTCCTAATGTATGCATAATATAACACTGTTTTCTTTATACTTAAATAATCTATTTGTTTAATCAATATATTATGGCAGGTAAATTTGATAAATGTCCTGAATGTAAAAGTGACAATATTGTAATTATGGGTGGTTGTTCCACATGCCAAGAATGTTTCTGGTCAGCATGTCCAGTAGCATAATTCCATTTTTTTTATGTTTTAATAGTCGAAAAATGCTTTAATATCATGGTCAAACGTATTCAGGAAGATCGCAATGCTGTATCGTTTGGTGATACTGCAAGTATAGATGCATTTGGCAGGGCAAGATTTTCTGAACCTTATACACTTCATGAATCTGCACTACAATATGATCTTCAACCATTAATCTGGGAAACCGTAGAAACAAATGGAACAGTGACCCATCTTCCAAACGAATCAAGTGCGGATATTGTTGTAGGACAGGCAGATGGAGATTATGCAATCAGACAGACAAAAAAATACATAAGATATGAAAGTGGAAAATCACAACTGGTTATGATGTCAGGAGTTTTAGGCGAACAGAAAACAAATGTTGTAAAGAGAATAGGTTATTTTGATAATAGTAATGGATTATTTTTTGAGTTAAACGGAACAGATCTTTGTGTTTGTAGAAGATCCAATTCCACAGGAACACCAACAGATTATAAAGTACCACAATCAAGTTGGAATATAGATAAAATGAACGGACAAGAACCAAGCAGAGTTGTAATAGATACTGAAAAGGTTCAGATATTTATCATTGATTTTGAGTGGCTTGGAAGTGGAAGAATACGATTTGGATTTGTCATAGACGGTCTAGTTTATTACGTTCATGAGGAACTGGTTGCAAACGTGCTTGATGGAGTATACATGACAACAGGAAATCTTCCTGTAAGGTATGAGATCAGAAATGTTGGCACGACTGCAAGTGATAGTTCCATTAAACAGATATGTAACACCGTAATATCAGAAGGCGGTGTGGAAGAATTTGGATATAAAAGCAATGCCAGCAACGGTACAACTGGTGTAAGTGTTGGAGATACAAATTATGTTGCTGTTCTAAGTGTAAGACCAAAACTGCTTTTTAACAGCATAGTAAATCGTGGACAGATCATTCCTACTCACTTTTCACTAATTACATCTTCCGCTGACATTCATTTTAGAATAGAAGAAAATGCAACGCTTACAGAACCAAGTTGGACAAGTGTAGGAAGCTCATCTATCAGTGAATATAGTGTAAACGATGCAATAACTGCAAGTGGAAGATTGTTAGACAGTAACTATGCGTTAAGTGGAGCTGGTGCAAGTACGGCAGGAAACTTTGATGAGGAGTTAAATACAAAAATACCGCTGACTTTATCCTTTGATGGAACATCATCAGATATAATTACAATCAGTGCAAAGGCAATAAGTGGAACTGCAACATGTCACGCAAGTTTGACATGGCGAGAAATATTCTGATAAACTTATATACAAATGAAAGTTAGTGATTTTATGGATTCAGTATCAAAATTTTATGCAATAGGTTCAGCACTTGTGATTGGTGCATTTGCAGTGTTATCTTATTTCATGTTAAGTTATAGATAATCATTAATGATTAACATTGAAAATTATATATAAACTTCCACGAACAACTTATGCTTATATGTAATTTTTACGACTTTATATTATGGCACAAATGCCAGCTTTAATACCAAAGGAAGTAGAAATCCAAAGACTAAAGAAAATTTGGCTCATTGTGATCGCAATGGGTTCAACCGCCGCCTCAGTGGAAGTTGATAACTTTGTCGATGGTTCACTTCATCAAACATCAATTAGGGATAGTGCATTTACACCAGCACATTGGTGGTTATACAGTCACTTTGTAGCATTGCCACTTGGTTGGGGAGCCGTTGCGATTTATGATCGTAAAGTTCCAATACTAAGAGGTCCAAACAATTCTATGAATACTGGTTTGAAGATGACCATATTAGGTTATCTTGCAACAATGTTTACTATCGGTGTCAATGAGATGTGGCACTTTTGGTTTGTAGAGGAAATCTTTGCAGTACCAAATCATTGGATGTTTAACATGGGTGTTGTAGTTGCCTTTATGGGAGCATTGGCTTATGTAGTACGTGTGTACGCAAGATTGGTAGAACTTGGAGCAGAAACTCCCGGCGAGAATCCATACGTTGCAGAGATGTACAAGATGGCTCTTGAAGGTAAATTATACAGTAGATCAATCCCATAAAATCTCTTTTTTTAGTATTATATCATACAAGATATTTATTCTCACAACGTAGCTAACGTTAAAATGACTTTAGCTACGTTGTCGATTTAGAATACGTTAAAATAATAGAATATAATATAATATTATATGAAAAGTATATGTAGATTCTGCAATGAGATAGGACATATTAACTCAGTATTTGTAAAAACAAACAATGATCAAACATTTGAATTAGAATGGTGTTCAGAGTGTGGAAAAATACAGAATAAATTTAGATAATTATGAGATGTAAAAAATGCGGTGTTGTTACAAGACATCCTAAATACGAACATTGGATAGAAAGACAAATGTGTGCAATGTGTGATCATAGAGGAAATAGAAAACATAAATATCACGATATATTACAATAATCAATTCGGAGGTGAATGAACACAAAATGACAGAAACGATTAATCCAGCAGATGCTCCAATATTAGAGAAATCTAAATCACTAGGTATCAAAAATATTGCAGGAGAGAAAATCTTTATCACTGGTTGTAACCATACTAGAGGCTCTCCAACAAAGTACACAAGACCTGATCAAGTTGGCGAAGATGGAAAAACTGATTATTACACAATCAAGATTGAAACACCAATCAGTTTAGAATACAAAGAAGAAGGAAAAGTTCCTATCAATAGTTTCTTTGTAACAGAAGCAATCTATCAACAAATTGAGAGGATACCAAATGCAATTGAAGGACTAGGTAGAGGAGCAAGATTGGGACCAGCAAAAGCCGTAAAACGTGAAAGCATGAAAACAGGCAATCCATACTGGTGTCTTGCATTTGAAAGTGATCCAGATTTTTAGCCAATTAGGTTAATAAATCTCAAATCTCTTTTCTTTTTATTTAACAAAGTTTATTAATGAATCAATTTAATTAGATTCAATGATATGTGATTTCTGTGATAATACGGCAACATATAGACAAAGACACATTGTAATTTGTGCAGAGTGTTTTGGATATTTCACTGAACTTATGTTCAAAAACTGGCAAGATTGGATTTCAGATGGAAAGTTAGATGCAGAACCAACTATGTGGGTGTATAATAGTGACAACAAAATATAGAAACAATCAACAGATAGCAAGTTCAATTTTAATCGCAACTCAAGAAGCAGGACTTGACGGAATCCATGTAACAAGTTTAATGCAAAAGAGCAATCTTTCACACACAAGATTAGGAGAATTTATTGACAAACTGACATCAAGTGGACTTGTTAACACAATAGAATATGATGGAAAAAATACTTTTGTAATTACTGAGAAAGGAAGAATGTATTTACAGGAATATCAAAAATTCTTGCAAATTGCACAAACTTTTGGACTAGATTTATAAATTATTCATTATGCTTATTAACAACAATAACGTTATATAGTATATGGATTTCGACTATGATGTTTGTATTAAATGCGGAGATATTTATGAAGACGTTGATTTGAAACCAACTTGCTCAAAATGTACGACTAAAAAAGAACAAGTGATAGCATAATATTTATTAATGGTATGAAAAATGAAAAAATCATGAAGTGTGAGTGTAAACACTGTATAAAAAACAGAAAAGAAGTAGTTGAATGGGAAAAACTATATGGGTCAAGAAACATTAAATAATAGAAATTTAATTAAATATTAACAAATGTTTAGCAAAAAAGTCATCATAAATCTCAAGAAAAAAGATGATACAATTCACATTGAACCTATGGGTGATATTCATGTAGGTCATGTTGGATTTGATGAAGGACATTACAAGGAAAGAGTAAAAGCAATAACAGAAGATCCAAATCGTTATACATTTTTCATGGGCGATCAACTCGATGCAATTAATATTTACGATAAGCGATATAATCCAGATGCAGTTGTTCTACATGATATTGATAGTCAAAGGCAAAGATGGTATGATTTAACAGAACCACTAATCAATGAAAATCTAAAGACTTGTCAAAAAGTAAAATTCAATCAATACAGTTACAACATAAAACGGGATAGATATGAGAATGTAGAAAGAACAAAAATGCAAACAAAGAAAGGAGAGAATCCAAAGGTTTGGGGTTTACTTCATGGAAATCACGAATATAAGATTAGAGAATTAACAAAGACATACTTGGAAAATAACTTTTGTTATCCACATGGTTTTGACTTTCTTGGAGCAAAAGCATACATCAGTCTAGATATCAGATACAAGGGAAGTGTTCTTGGTCAATGGGGAATTATGGCAATGCATGGAAGTGGTGGTGGAGCTCCAGAAACAATGTTAAGACAGATGAAACAAAACAACTACATGGACATATTTTTCTGTGGACACTTACATCAAAAATTCTACAAACCAGAAACAGTAATGGATATGGATCATCGTACGGGTAAGGTTTGGCAACGTGAAATTCATCTGGTAAATACAGGAACTTTTTGTGAGTTCATGACAGAGGGAGTTAGTGGATATGGAGATACAAAGAACCAAGTTGTTGGAATGCCAATAGGAACCGCAACAATTTCAATAAATGCTTACAATAACAAGGTGAATGGACATATCTAAAATAATCAGAAAAAATAGAAAATTCATAGAACCAAAAGAAAAGCCAGAAATATCAACAGATTCAAAGGCTACAATGACGGATATTATAGTGCAATTCATAAAGGACAATCCAGATTGTAAATTATCAGATATGTATCATAATTTCCCTGACTGGGATCAGGCTCATATAAGAACCAAGATAAGACGACTGGTGGAGATACATAAAATCACTCAAAGGTTCAGAGTTGAAGGTGATTTTACCTTTGATCAATTAAATTTTAATTAACTAGATAGAACGTATTAACTCATGGGCAAATTCTTCAAGGTTATAGAATCTGATTGGACACATGATTTTAGAGTAATCAATTTTCAGGATTCAAGCGAATTTGGTGTATGTTATGAGGAAACTAAGCAAGTATGGATAACACTTCATAGACATGAATCAATTCAAAACATAATAGATACAATAATTCATGAATCATTACATCAAGCAATAACAAGCAATTCACAAGATGACGATATGGATGAGTCAATAAAAATGCATGGTGAACAAGAACATGAATTAATGAAACGTGTAATTTGGGCTATGAATGATTGGATATTTTAGTATTTTTTATTTTTTATTTTAATATATAAAGAGAATATTCTGAAATTATGGAAGAATATTGCGATGAATGTGGAGCTAAGATGAATGATCTTGGCGACATAATCAAGACAAAAATAATGATATGTACAGAATGTTTTTCAGAAAAAACTTTTTTTGTGTCTGAAAAATGTGAACATGAATTCAGCACTAGAAATGAGTGTATGAATTGTGGAGAAAAAAGATAATATGTTTTTATTCTTTATTAATTAAGTAATTCTATGCCTCAAGCTGAAATAATGACAACCATATTTACTGGTATCTTCATATCACTTATGAGTGGTATTGTGTTGGCACTTTTAAGACGTGGTTGGGTAAACAAAGATAAAAATGAAAAAATTGAAAAAGAGATGCGAGAAAAAATAAACGAACTTCAAAAATCATTATGGAGAATTGAAAAAACGGTTTTAATTATGGCAAAAATACTAGATGAGCAAACAGAGAAAGAACACCCTGCACTTATGAGCAATCTTGAAGATATTGCTAAGGAATTACTAGGTGAATCTAATAAAAGTTAAATAATAACAACATTTAATCTTTTATATGGTTCAGAAACTACTAGAAAGAATTACGATAAACAACATTCTTGCATTTATGATTGTGCTAGGATATGTGGTAATGTGGAGTTTCACTCTTTACATGGGATTATTGGAAATAGTTCCAGAAGGAGAAACAAGACTAGGTGTAATTCTAGATTCAGTTGAAAGCATGGCTGGAATTTTGTCCACAATGACAATTATCACAGTCCTTGTAGTTCAGTATCACTTTAGAAAATCTAAAGGCGAAGTCACTGATCAATCAAATCCAACAGCTTAGTATCAAAAGTTATATACTAAGTCTTTCTTATATTTTTCAATGAGTGATATTTTTGATGATCCAGAAGGATTATCAATTAAAGAAGAAAGACGAGAAAAATTAAAAAGTACACACCCTGACAAAGGTGGAGATGAAAATGAATTTAAAAAAGCATTTCAAGAATATGAGGTTAAGAAAGAAAAAGTAAAAGATATTATGAAAGAAATTGATGCAGATACTACAAAAGAAATAGAAAACAAAGTTGAAGAAACTGATCCAGTGAAAAGGGAATTGAATAAATTGAAAGTTATAGAAGTCATACATAATGATCCGAACAATCCTTATGTTGAGATAAAGGTTCCTGATTCTGTAAAACTTGGAGAAAAGTTAGTTATTAGTATTTCAAAAAAAGTTCCAAATATACAAGTAGGTTTTGGTGATGGTCTTGTATGGAAAAGAGAAAACAAGTATGATCCAAATTCAAAACAAAAGTTATTTTTAAAACCAAGTGTTTTGATTGATAAAAAAAGAGGTGATTTCAATGATGACAAGATAGAAATTGATGTAGGATCAATTAAAAAAGTTGGTGGTGTAGATACACAAACTTGGTTATCAGGTGATTATCTACTTGAAGTGAGAGCATTTGGAGGACAATGGCATGAAGAAACTTCAATTAGAAAAACGGTGAAGGTTGTTGGGTAGACCAAATAGCGTTTTTAATAAACCCAAAGAAAACATTTACATGTGCAAGGCTTTGGCAGGAATGAATGATAAAGATATACAGTTCTATTCTCCAGTTTTAGACTCTGATGAGATAAATCAGATAATCGAGGAAGATAAAAAGTATGGAACTTTTCAACCAAAAAATGGAGAATATTACACATATAGAGTTTTAAGTGATGATGAGGAAATTACAGCAAAACAAGTTTTAAAGTCAGTTCAATATGCATTTAGAAGAATTTCACTTAGAACAAACTTGAAATTTGTGAGGGCAAGGGAAGGAGAATATGCTGATCTTAGAATAGATTTTAGAACCGTAGAATCAGATGAGGATAAACAATTGACTGATAACACACTCATGTATCATTATTATCCAATACACAATACAGAAAACAAACTTCGTGGGTTATGTGTTGTCAATAAAAAATTTCATTGGACTTCAAATGGAAATCCAATCGATATGCATTACATTGATCCAGAACATTATCCATCAACTGAAAGTGGATATTTTGGAAAGACACATGATTTTGATCAGGTATATACACATGAAGTTTTACATGGACTTGGATTACCTCATAGTAAAAAAGCAGGAAATGTAATGTCACCAAATTATGGAATAATGTCGGAATGGATGTCCGAAGAAGATATTGCGAGAATTCAAGCAAAATATGGTAAAAGAGAAATGTCAGAAAGCAGAATAAGACGTTGGCTTACTTGGTTAAGGTCAGCTTCTGATAGAAAAATTTAATATGCTTATATATAATTTTTTTATAACACAATTATGCCTAATAGATTGACTAGAGATGCAAATGGCAATTTAGTACCAAAAGTCACCATTGGTGGACTTCCAGATGGTGTAGTAGTAAATGCCGATATTGCAGACAACTCTATCACAAACGTAAAGATCAATTCTTCCGCAGGAATTGCCTTGAGTAAATTAGCAAGTGATCCAGTCGCCAGAGCAAATCACACAGGATCCCAAACTGCATCAACAATCTCTGATTTTGATTCAGTAGTAGGTTCTTCAACAGCAACACTTACCAACAAAACATTTGATGCAAATGGAACTGGTAACTCAATTTCAAACATTGAAAACGCTGACTTGGCAAACTCAACAATCGAAGCAGGAAAAATTAGTTACTTTAAAAGTACAGAAACAGCAGGTACAGGTGCAGAGGCAGACATTGCACATGGTTTAGGAAGAACTCCATCATTAGTAATTGTTGTCCCAACAGAAAATACCACTGGTAATACTTTGGATATTGCAGAGGGTACACATGATGGAACCAATGTAAAAGTCACCGCACCAGCAACTTGTAAATTTGTTGTATATGCACTTTAAGTAGAAAATCTTTTTTTTCTTTTTTTTTATATATCACTCTACTTTAGATAATATTGAATTTTAATACTTATATACACATTTATTCTTACTATTATTATGCCAGTTCCTAGTACAAATTGGAAAGAAGCAACTGATCCAAACGCAGGTTCAAGCGTTATTTATGGAGCACCAGATATTAAGAAAATCTCTCAGTTGTTTAACGGTGACGTTGATGTTGATGACGTAGATATTAACTCAGAATGGTATTTTAGAGATGGTAAACTTCAAATCGTAAACCCATTAGGAACTTTTACTTATATTATTAATTCAGGAGCAATTACAGCCGATAGAACTTTAGATCTTCCAGTATTAGATTCAAATGATACAATTGTCGTAGAAGCACAAGCACAAGACTTGACAAACAAAGGTATCGATATTTCAAGAATTTTAGGATTACCAATTACATCAACCGTACTTTCAACTGATGCATTAGCACCAACAAGTTCAGCAGTTGTAGTACAAGCAGAAAGTGGAGTAACTGATGACTTGGCAACAATCACAGGACTTTCAGATGATGATGTTCTAGTTCTTTATGCAGACAGTGGTGACACAATCACATTAAAACATCAAGCATCACCATCAGCAGATCAAATTAAATTACAAGGTGGTGTAGATCTCACACTATCAGAAACAGTACCAACTTTCTTAATTCGAAAAGGTGGTGCATTTTATCAATTTGCAGGAACTGGTTCAAACACTTTCCTAGATACATTATTTGCAATTCAAGATGACGGTGATACTTCTAAACAAGTAAAATTCTCAGTAGGTGGAGCAACAACTGGTTTCACTATGACACTTGTATCAAATCAAACCGCAGACAGATCATTGACATTACCAGATGCAACTGACACACTTGTAGCAAGAACAACAACTGATACTTTAACTAATAAAACAATTACAGCAGAGAATAACACTATTGATCAATCAACACCAAACGCTGGTGATTATCTAAGAGATAACGGAACAAAATTCGTTGCAAGTTCAATTCAAGCAAGTGATCTACCTTCTGGAGTTGATTCACAAAAAGTAACATTAGCAGATGGTGATATTCTAGTAGGAAACGCATCAAACCAAGCAACTGGTGTAACAATGAGTGGTGACGGTACATTATCAAACACTGGTGTATTTACATTAGATCCAGTTAGATATTCAAGTGTAGGAGATCTTTTAACTAAAATTAACTTAGACAGAAATCATGAAGAATATTTGTCAACCACACCAACAACCAACTTTTTAGAAACTCCACTAAATACATTACCAGCACACACAACATTACTACAAGGATATTGGTGTAATAACTATGGTATGGAAGAAATTGCATTGCGTAGAGAATACTTTGATGGTGGAAACACTCATACATCTTCACCAGAAACAGTAGATGGTTGGTTAACACAAGATCACACAAAGTTCTTCATTGATACAGTAAATGAAACAATGAATTGTAGATGTGTTGGTGATGGAACAAATGACGGTGTTTCTTATCAATTAACTCAAAACATGAGTAACAGTCCCTTTACTTTTAGATTTAGAACAAAGATTACAGCAAAAGCAGATGGTGCAAGTGGTGGTGATCTTTACATTGGACTTTCTGATTCACCTTCATCGACAGCTTCCAATCAAACCCAAGACTTTCTTGGATTTAGAATCGAAAACAGTGCAAGTACAACTTATGCCATTGATTCCGTAGAAGCAGATAACCAAACACTTACCGCAGTAGGCACAGAAGATACTTACAACGTTGTAATGGAACCAAACAAATGGTATTATTGGGAAATTATTAGAACAGCAACAAACAGCTTTACATCTCAATTCTTCGGATTAGATAGAAAATATCTATATCCAGTAGGAGCATTGACAACCACAACTATATCAACTGGTATTAGCAATATACAATACTTTAAATTCTGCAATGATACAAGTATTACAAACTCTGGTGATAGAACCATACAGGTTGATATGTTAGAATTATGGTACAACGATAACGATATTCAACATTCTAGAAATGACGGAGTAGAGAACAGTGGCCCAATCAACAACCAAATAGATGGTACTGTTGATGATTATCTTATCACAAATGAGGCAAAAGGAACTGGTGTAAGTATCAAACCACAAATTATCTTTGGACACGCAAGACCATTCATGGTTGAAAACTTTAGCGAATATCTAGATGATGATGAGGCACATGTTAGATGGGTAGCTCAAGACTCTGCAAATATTGATGTTGATGTAGCAAATAACAGAATCAACTTTGATTGTGTAAACGATCTTTCAAACGACTCACTAAGTATTCCACTTGGATCATCAGAAAGTCCAGTGGCAGTAAGTGATGCCGAATGGGAAATGAGATTTAAATTAGAGATTACTTCACACTTTGCAAACACCACAACAGAGGCAGAATTATTTATTGGTCTATGTCAAAATGATTCCGCAAGTGGTTCAGATATTGCACAAGACGGTATCTATATTAAAGTAAGTCATGGTTCAACAGTAGATCAAATTGGTGGTGTAACTAATGATGCCGCCGCCAGAAACGCAACAGGTGACTCTAGCCCATTCAACTATTCATTAAACACTCCATATTATATCAGACTTTACAGAAATACTACAACAAACTATGGATTCTCAATTTACAGTGATTCAGATTACAAAACAAGAATTCACAATGCTTCAAGTATAGGAGCGGCCGCCACTTGTGTAACACTTGATCATTTCATTGTATCAAACAGAAACAATGTAACTTCCGATTCAACCATTCAAGGAACCATCAAAGACATACAATTATGGTCTGACGGCAACTGGAACTTGAAAAACTCACTATCATATTCAGCAGTAGGTGCTAGAGATATGCACTTTGATCCAATCGCATTTGCAATTCACATGCAAACTGACAGAACAACCGAAACTCAAATCAAGATCAGAACAAACATTACAGGAAACTTGTTCTTTACTGATGATGATACTGTTAGAACTGTAAACATTTCAGACTTTAGCGATGATGTATTTAGATTCATTAACATGAACAGAAAACTAGAAGATAACTTGGAAACACCAACAGCATGGATTCAAATCGAAGGTCAAACACCATTCAGTGCAATTTGTATCAACAGAATCATGTATAGAAGATTTAGTAGAATCGATGCACACTTCCACCACAGGATTGAAAGAAACTCCGTTGAAAATACATGGGACGGAGATGATCCAGATGGTGCAAGAACAACAATGTAGATTTTTTAATCTTTAATTTCTCCGCCTTTAAGATCTTTTCTATCTTTCACAATTTCTACTTTTTTACTAGGATCTTCTTTTACATATTTTCCAGTGGCAGAATCTTTCAATATCCATGAACCTGTTGAATCTTGTTCTATAATTCCTCTTTTCTTATAATCTTCAAATTGTTCTTCACCTTTTCTAAGATCATTTGCGAGTTCAACCAAAACTTCTTCAAGAAACACATTTTCCAAGTTTCCATCTGAATTCATTTCTATTGTTTCTCCACAGCTTGGATCTTTCTTACTTTTAATTGTAAGTTCCCAAGTATACTCCATCAATTTTTTTCTATCTTCTTTAGGTATCATTCTTAACAACCTCCTCTAATGCTTCTATAAATCCCTTTTTAAAAATGACGTAAGCATTATGATGATTTTCTCCACCAACAGTTATAGGAGCAGTTTTTAGTGTTTTTTTATCTCTAATCCAGATTTCAACATAAAATGAATCCAATAATTTTTCCATATATATCTATACATAGTTTAATATAATTACTTTTTGATTATTTAATAATGCTTATATATTAAGCATTTGTGATATAATTTATGCCAGAAGGAATATTCAAATGTGGAGTCCACGAATTTGGTACAGATTCAATTACAGAGTGGCAAGAACATCAGGCAACTGAGATTCACACTCATTATGGATCAGCACCATGTAATCAATGTGGTCTACAAACAAACTTCGAGTTCACTGGTAAAGTTGGAACAAAAACACCAGCATTATGCAATGATTGTAAACAAGCATTGTTAGGAGGAGGTCAATAAGATGACTTTTGACATGTTAGATAAAACACAATCAGTAGATGCAGGTGGATTTGATGCTAATCAAAATAGAACAACCACAGAATCACATCAATTTGTTCATGGTTATATGACAGTTGTTAAAAACCAAGGAAAAGAGAATGAAGAAGTTTTATGTTTAAACAAACACAATCTTCTAACAAACTCCGGTAGAGATGCAATGCATGATGCATTATATGTCGATACAACAGCAACTCAAGTAGGATTCAACTACATCGCTTTGTCTACCAACGTGGGTGGAGCAGATGCCACACATACATCACTAGCTGGAGAAATCACAGCTGGTGGTTTGAATAGACAAGTAGCAACAACTAAATCTCACTCTGTTGGTGCAAACACTACTGTATTAGCAAGAACTTTTACCGCAACTACAACCCATACAGCAGTTCAGTTATCTGGACTATTTGATGCAAGTTCATCGGGAGTTATGGGACACGAAGCAACATTTACCCCTGCTAGTTTAGAGAATGCCGATACACTAACTGTAACTTGGACTTTAACTCTAGGATAGAGGGAAACCCTTTTCTTTTTAAAATCTTTATATCGTTTATCATAGTTTTATTAATGTATGGCTAGAAAAGGTTACGGTAGACATAGTGTAGTAGCTACAGGAAACAACGATCCAACAAGACAAATATCCAAAGATGCATGGAATGATGATATTGACAATACTGGAATGTTTGGATTTTCAAAATCTGCATCAACAATAGTGATAAGTTCTGGAAATCTTACACCTGTTGACACATGGACTGTTGTGGAAAGTGAAACATCACCAACAGCAGATGATCTAGCAAATATTCTAACCACTGAAACTTCTACGGAAGATTTATTATTTTTAGTTGCAAAAACTGGCGACATAATTACACTTAAACATCAGGCAACAGGAACAGGTCAAATACATAATTTAAGTCAAGGAGATAAAACTCTAAGTGAAACAGTTCCCACAATGCTTGTAAGAATAGGAACAGATTGGTACGAGTTTGGCGGTGGTGGATCATTTACACCTTCATCAACTGACACACTTACAAATAAAACATTGGGTGCTACAACTATTGCTGGACATTTGATACCTGACACTGATGTTGCGTATGACTTGGGTTCAACATCATTCAAATTTAGAGATCTTTATTTAAGTGGATCATCAATTAAATTAGGTGATGCAACAATAACTGCATCAAACAGTACAATTGTTTTACCATCTGGATCAACAATTTCTGGAGGTAGTGGAGATGTAGTGGATTTAAATTCATCACAAACCTTAACCAATAAAACATTGACAGCTCCAATAATTTCATCTATATCAAATACAGGTACACTTACTTTACCAACATCAACAGATACTTTGGTGGGAAAAGCAACTACAGATACTCTAACCAACAAAACCATTAATGGTGATAACAACACAATTTCAAATCTTGCACATGGTTCAGAAGTTGACAATCCATCATCTGGTGTTCATGGAGTAACAGGAAATGTTGTTGGTACAAGTGACACTCAAACTTTAACAAATAAAATTTTAACAAATCCAACACTAGGAGCATCATATCTTGATATGGATATGTTGGCAACACCATCAGATCCATCAACTGGAACAGCTAGATTTTATGTTAAAACAATTGATGGAAGCAATGAAGGTTTATTTATTAAGATCAAACAAGCAGGATCAATAGTAGAGGTTCAGATAGTATAATGACTCTTAAATATTACGCAAATAGAATTACTGGATTATCAGGTGATACTAAACCAACAAATGTTGAAGTAGATAAAATATTTTTTGAAACAGATACAAATAAGAGTTTTATATTTCAGAGTGGATCTTGGACAGAATTATCTTCAAGTGTTCCAAGCGAAGTTAACATATTTACAACAGCAACAACTTGGAATCCAACTAGTCAAACAGGAAATAAACAAATTTTTGCCCAAATGTCAAACGATACAGGTGTTATTGACGTAAATGTTGACGGTTCATTTTATACAAGATTTAGAAGAACAGGAAATAATACGGCTTATGTTTCCCCAGCTTCTAGTTTATCACTAATTTCAAAATCACTTACTTACGACGTACTAGGCACAAAATACGCAACAGGCGTTCCTAGTAGCGGTTCTTATCCACAAATGTATGATAATGGAACTAAAGCTTATACAGTAGGCGGAACTACAATGTATCAATGGGATTTATCTACAGCTTATGATATTACTTCATATAGTTTGGTAAGGTCACAAGGCTTTCAATTAGGCTCTAATGGTAGTTTTGCGGTATATGACTGGTCAGAAGACGGACTTTACATGGTAGCACATGGAAATAACGCTAACGCCCTTAAAATTTTTACAATGTCAACAGCTTGGGATATATCAACCGCAACTGAAACAAGTAGTGGAACTACAACCGCTGGAATTAACAATACAGCTAGGTCAGTTCAATTCGCAGATGATGGTTTAGGTGTCATAGTAGTTTCAGATGTTAGTTGGTTAGCCAATTATTTTATTTTAACTACACCTTATAGTTTTTCAGGTTCAGGCGGAGCTACTTATTTTGATATGAGAACAACTGAAGCTCCATCTGCATTTTTAATAAAAGTTCATGATAGCGGAAATAAAATGTTAATTTGGGATAATACTTCAAACACGATATTTAGATATACTTTATCAACACCTTATAACCCAACAACAAAAACATACACTAATGATTTTATCGATTGTTCAAGCACATCATTATTAGGTTCAACAATAAACAACACTATAAAATCTGATATTATTTCAGGCAGTAATGCTTTCGTGCAATTTGGAGAAAATTGGGGTGGCACAGCAAAAGCAACAATTTTAGATTTATAATCTAATAAATATCTGATAATTATCCATTCAACATGGTCAAATACATCTTTGGCTTTAGATGGATCTTAATAACAATTAAATCTTTATAAAAGTTTAAAGTCAATCATTATTATGGCTAGAAAAGGCTATGGAAGACATACCGTAGTTGCAACAGGAAGTAATAATCCTACAAAACAAATATCCAGAGATGCATGGAATGACGATTTAGATAAAACTGGAATGTTGGGTTTAGAATCAACAAGTGCAACTATTGTAATAAGTTCGGGAAACTTAACACCTACAGATACTTGGACAGTGGTAGAAAGTGAAACTTCACCAAGTGCTGATGACCTTGCAAATATACTTACAACGGAAACCTCAACTGAGGACATTTTATTTATTGTTGGAAAATCTGGAGATACAATTACACTTAAACATCAAGCCACAGGTGCTGGACAGATCCATACATCAACTGGTGCAGATAAAACACTTGATACAAATGTTCCAACACTTTTAATCAGACGTGGAACTGATTGGTATGAATTTGGTGGGCAAATGAATGATTTGAATGGAATTGAAAATGTAAATATAACATCTGTCACAGATGAAGAATTTTTAGTTTATGATACTGGAACAAGTAAATGGATAAACCAGACAAAAGCAGAGTTGGATCTTTCTACTATCACAGGAACTGAAACACTTACAAATAAAACTCTTACAACTCCTATTATATCAACCATTAGTAATACAGGAACAATCACACTACCAACATCAACAACCACGTTAGTCGGTACAGATACAACAGATACACTTACAAACAAAACACTAACCACACCTATAATTTCTTCAATCAGTAACACAGGAACTTTGACACTGCCAACTTCAACTGATACTTTGGTTGGTAGAGATACCACAGATACGTTAACAAATAAAACATTAACTACTCCTATTATTTCAACTATTAGCAATACAGGCACAATCACATTACCAACATCTACTGATACTTTGGTGGGAAAAGCAACCACAGATACGCTTACAAATAAAACCATTAATGGTGATAACAACACAATTTCTAATTTAGCACACGGTGCAGAAGTTGATAATCCTTCAACCAATGTTCACGGTGTAACAGGTAACATCGTTGGATCATCTGATACTCAGACTTTAACAAATAAAACTTTAACAAATCCAAAACTTGGAGCATCATATCTTGATGTAGATATAATGTCAGCACCAAGTGATCCATCAGCAGGATCAGGAAGAATATATTTAAGAACAATAGATGCAAACAATGATGGGTTGTTTATAAAAGTAAAAAAAGCAGGTTCTTTTGTTGAGGTGCAAATAGGTTGACTATTGTTTGGACTTCTGGCACTTCAATGAGTGGTTTATCTGGTGACACAAAACCTACAACAGTACCAGCAAATACAAAGTTTTTTGAAACAGATACTAATTTAAGTTTTAATTTCAATGGTTCAACATGGGATCAACTTGGAGGTGGTGGTGGTGGAGCTCCAGAAGTTTATTTTCCATCTGGACTTTTAACAGTGTCAGGTACAATTAATGCAGGAGATTCTGTTTATCTCAGTGCAAACAATACAATAGCACAAGGAACATCAGCAAATGCACAAAAAGTTATAGGGATTATGACTGTTGCAAAATCTGATACTCAAACAGTAAATGCAGATGAATTATTAATTTACGGTGTCGCAGATTTTGTTTGTGATGGTACAGTTTCAGCAGGTGATTCACTTGTTCAAGGTACAACAGCAGGAAGATTAGGTGCAGAAAATTCTGTAACTCCAACTTTCACAGGTTCAGCATTAGCAGGTCATACACACGTTGCATTTTCTACAAATTTTTCTGGAGTTACTACTCCAAGCAATCATGCTTTGGCTCAAAATGCAAACGGTCAAACCATGAAAACAAGTCAAGGTTCAGGTACAGCTTTAGTTTGGGGTTATAGTGGAGATACTGGAACAGCACCAGCAGGAAATCAAAATACTTCTTCAAATGGTGCAGGAACTCCAGCAGGAACAATATCATCAGTTCAACACTCAAGAATTGTTGCAGTTGCATTAGAATCTGGAACTGTTGGACAAACAAAGAAATGTTTGGTTAGTCTTAGAGGTTAATGATTAAAACTTGTGCTTTGAAGAAAGAGTCTATAAAATATCTTTTTTAACTAATTAAAATAAATACTTATATGGCTAGTATTCTTCGTGAGGTAAGCGATACTATAAACAATGGAAATGATAGTATTTCAAGATTAGCCACAGTTATTAGAATCTTACTACTCACATCAGGCTTTACCACATCTGGA
>Ga0208644_1001327_pt1 | contig 20735 bp, 28 predicted proteins | sample VirMetDEL_Nov_18_FD_184517 | JGI IMG/M metagenome (GOLD analysis project Ga0208644, IMG submission 184517) | Aqueous microbial communities from the Delaware River and Bay under freshwater to marine salinity gradient to study organic matter... | ecosystem: Environmental > Aquatic > Marine >...
TCAAATAACATACCAAGTGTATCATCTGCTTGTGAACTAAATCTTAATACTTCGAGTTTCATAATAGTCTCCTTTGAATACTTTACATAATGTATATAAGTATTCTCTAAGAGACTATTCCTTGTCTTCTCTGGGCACCCTCAAACTTTCTCTTTTCTTTGGAGTTAGCTTTTCTTCCATAGATTTATTCTTTCTTGGAATTTTCTTAAAAGTTTGGTAGTCATCAACTATTTCTTCGTTGTCATCACTAATCCATTGGTGCCACTTTGGCATAGTTAGTCTCCTGTAATAAAATGTCTATTTGTTCTTCAAGTGGAACAGGCAAATAAAACCCGTTGTTAATAAAACCATCGTATATGTCCATATCATCTGTCAGTGAATTTTCACTGGCATGTTGTTTAGCTTCTTCGGTTAAATGTATTCCTTCTCTGTCACTGACGACCCGATATACTTTTCCACCAAGTTTTTGAATTGCTCTTAACTCATTTGGAAATCTTACATCTGGTATTACGAAAGAATCAATTCCCCAATCTTTATGGAATAACATCATCCAAGTAAACATTGTGTTAACCCAAATGTCTTCGCCCCATACTTCACGACCTTGTTCTGTTCCAAGTATCTGAAGGAGTCTGCGGACTCGTGGGGGTTTGGTGTCAAATACTTCCTCGTATGTAGCAGCACCATGAGATATACACTGAACTTTGAAATGCCATGCTAAGGATATATTATGGAAACCATAGTGGTCAATAAAATAGTTTCTAGCAACATAATCCTTACCAGAACCAGCTGTTCCAGAAAGTCCTACCACGGTCACATTATCTTTTAAATAATCAAATATGTCTTTCATGGTTGTAATAGATGAATGTCATTCTCTACCATTAGTTGTACCCAAACACCAAACGATGTTTTTGGATTCCAACCCAATTCGGTTTTTGCTTTTGAGTAATCACCCCGCAGAACATCTACTTCCGCGGGTCTAAAATAACGAGGGTCTTGTTTTACATAATTAGTCCAGTCATCTATGTTAATTGCTGCAAAGGCCTCGTCTAAGAAATCTCTGATACTACGAGTCTCACCCGTAGCAATAACATAATCATCGGGTGTGTCTTGTTGTAACATCATCCAAGCTGCTTCAACAAAGTCAGGAGCATAACCCCAATCACGTTTGGCATCAAGGTTACCAAGACTAATACTATCACTCAATCCCAATGCGATTCTTGCTACACCATCTGTAATCTTTCTGGTCACAAACTCAATACCTCGTCGTTCACTTTCGTGGTTAAACAAGATACCACTGACAGCAAACATATCGTAACTCTCACGATAGTTCTTTGTAATCCAGTGAGCATATAACTTAGCTACACCATAGGGTGACCGTGGGTAGAACGGCGTCTTCTCGTTCGCAGGGTTCTCCACCATACGACCAAACATCTCACTGGAGGACGCCTGATAGAAACGAACACCCTTACCATACTCCCGTATAGCCTCAAGGAGTCGTAACGCTCCTAGACCCGTTATATCGCTCGTTTGTTCTGGTGTATTCCAACTCTCACCAACAAACGATTGGGATGCAAAGTTGTATACCTCAGTTGGTTCTGAAATCTTTAGACACCGTAGAAGACTGTTCTGGTCAGACAAATCACCCTTGACAAACTCAAAGTTTGGATTATCAACTAGATGACTTGTGTTGTCTCTGTTTTCTCTGGAACTTCTGCGTTCCATACCAAATACTTTGTAACCCTTCTCAAGCAAAAGGTCGGCCATATAACTTCCGTCTTGACCATTAACTCCTGTAACTAACGCCGATTTCATTTTGTCTCCTTTAATATATCTGGATTTTGTTCTATTGTTTGTCTAGTGATTAGGTCTTTTATTCTTGTTGTTGACCACTCATGTGAACGAGTTGTATATATAACTTTAACATCTAAATGGTCGCCTGTAAAGGGTTGTCCAATATAATCTTCACCAAGTATTCTAACATCTGGTTTAAAAAATTCTATCAATTTTAATAATTCTTCTTCAGTTTGATAAATGTAAACCTCATCAATATAACGAATAGACATTAGTGCTTTATATCGGTCATACAATGGTATCACAGGCTTATATTTACTCTTTCTATGTAGAGAGGGATCACGCTGTAAAAACACAATAAATTTGTCACAATGTTTTTTTGCCTCTTCAAATGTATAAATGTAGCCGGGATGCAAAAGGTCAAAATTTCCGGCAGTAAACCCTAGTTTCATAATTCTCCTACATAATCTTTTAATGTTTTTGTTATGGTCACACTTCCGACACGAGTTTCTAGAGCATATCGGCGGTCGTGTCCCATCCTGTCCAAAACTGGGTCAACCAGTATGGGCTTTCCAAAATGTTCACCAAACATTTTTAGTACTTCATAATTTGTATATCGTTCACCGGAACCTATATGATGTATTCCCGTACACGACTTACACATCATATTGTATATTGCTCTAACATTGTCTTCTACCCAAATCCACTCTCTTACTTGCCGGCCGTCACCGTACAAGGGGATTGGTTTATCGTTTCTGAAACAATCTTCAACAACAGGTAAAAACTTTTCCTTGTGTTGATGACAACCAAAGTTGTTACAAGTTCGTGTAATTAGATAAGGCATACCAAATGTGTGTCCAACCGAATGAACCAACATATCAGCAGATGCTTTGGTTGCAGAATAATATGAAGAGGGACACAAGACATCCGATTCTTTTGATTCGTAATAAGGATTTCGTATGTCACCATAAACTTCATCGGTGGAAATCTGTACAAACTTCTTAAGATTTTTATTTTTACGAGCAATCTCAAGAAGAGTGAACACACCTTGTATGTTTGATTTAACAAATGGAGAACCGTCCTCAATAGAATTATCAACATGTGATTCTGCGGCAAAATTAATAAGATAATCAAATTCGCCTAACTCCTTCACATTAACATCACAGATATCTTTTTCTATAAATGTGTGGGGTTTCCAAGTTACATTTCTTTTATTAGCAGCATATGTCAATTTATCGACAATAATAACATCATGTCCCTGTTCAATACAATAATTAACAAAACTAGAACCTATGAAACCATAACCACCCGTAACTATCATTTTCATTTTAAAATCTCAACTGGTTGGTTTCTTTACTGGGCATCACGATACCAAGAAAATTTTTAGCTATTGTTTGTTCTGTGTGCCCTTGGTTCTTATAATCTAGTAGTTGTCGTAAATAATGAAATGGTTTAAACCAAGATTCACACGGAATAATTGGAATAACTTGTGTTGCTAACAAATACTCTCCATACCACACAAGTTCTCCAGGCATATGTTGCAAGAGTGATTCAAATGTTAAGTTATTTGGTTCCAAATAATTTTTAATCATATGGTCAAATACTTTACATGACCATAGATTTGGACAAGTCCAATCAAAATATTTCCCACCAAGTGCATCTGAGTTAAATAATTCTCTTACTGCTATTCTATCTTTATGATATGATTGTAACACACTTTCCAACAAATTTCCTTGGGTTGACATCCACTGGAAAAGGTCTTTATTTTCATGCATGGTAGTATACGGAATATCTTCGGTATACATAAAGTCTTTTGTTGAAAATGGTCTTATGAAATAAGAATCACCATCAATCCAAAGATAATTCTTACACACCCCCAATTGGCTAAATTTCATTTTAACTACTTGTTGAACATACCAATTAGTTTGCAACTCAGCACCTATAACTTCTTCATCACTTATTAGTTCAACCGAATCAACATCAACATTATTTTTAAATAGACCAAGCTGATTTCTTGGAACAGACAGGTAAGTTTTTATATTATCAACATTAAATTCATTGATAGTATCTATTAATTGTTTTGTGTAATGTATATGTGGTGCGTGTGACTTAACCATCAAAACTAAATTATCCATTATATATACGACTCAATTATTTTAAATTGTTCAACATAATGTTTTGTTTTTTTAGAAGATTGAAAATCGCTATGAAACGAACGCAAAACATCTTCTCTAAAATAATATCTATGAGATTGACTTTTAAATAATTTTAAACATTCAATCTTTTTTTCATATTGGTCTGTTATATCAACAAACAAATTGGGTACCCAATCTCTTGTTGTACTTGGTGTCATGTATTGTATTAAAGAAATGGGTCTTGACCTAATCAAAGCATTACCAAATCCAGCTACAAATCTATGTTCAAAATGTGAATCGCAATCGTTGGGTAACAAGATTGCATCAACATCCTTACTAACCTTCTCCAATAAATTTATCCATTCTTCTTGAATCAAATCAGCTATAAATCTATGTTCTGTAAATTGAACTGAAAAATTAAAACAATCGGAATATTGCCAAACATCTTCTACTTCTTTTAATCTGTGGTTCCCTGTGCTTGTATCAAAATTACCACCCTGACACATCTGGAACGAATGAAAATTCGTATTTGAATATTTCATTATTGTTCCCATTATACTATACTCAACATCGTCTGGGTGTGGCGATATACACAATATATTATCGTAACCTAAAAATTTCATAATTTATCTAATATATGTACTGGTTCTTGTATATTTTGAAATACAACTTCAATACCAGCATCGTTGAATTTTGTTTCGTCCAAGTAAGACCGGGCGCCGGTTCCTGCCAAATATTTCGTAGCACCATTTGTTTTACAAATGTCAACCAAACGGTCTGTAGATTTTAAATCTGTTTTATAATCAGTTACTATTGGAGTTTTAATATTAAAAATATCTTTTATCCTATCCATCATTTTCATATTTGTTTTTGCTAGATTAGAAAATAAACAATCATCAAACTGATTTAGAAAATTTCTATGCTCTGGTAATCTGTTTTTGATTGTTTGCCAATTTGACACTGGGTCAGTATAAACTTTTTCTGTAATTAAATCAAGACCTTTTTTCACACTCAAGGTATACCAATTGTTTTTATAATTAAATCTATTTTGATATCCATTTTTTTCAAATTGACAATTGATTAAACATACAAACAAATCGGCCTGTTCCATTTTTTCAAAAAACGGCCACCAAGGAAAAAAGTTTGGTTGGTGTATCGTAACTATCATAGTCCCAATTCACTCTTTCGTTGTTCTGTTAAATCATTTATGTGTGTCATATTAGACCCATACTTTTCAGCAAGTCTAAACATTTGACGATAATCTACATCATATCCATATGGTTGTGGTGCTGTTCCCATACCATTAAAAGCCGGAGTTTTATTTTGAAATCTTGGATGGTAACCACCAGTTGGGTCTATACCAGATAAGATAATGTCTCTATATCCAAAAAATTTTAACAGAACATTAACAGCGGTTACACCAGTAGAACCAGGCCATTCATCTAAACTTGGTACAGGATTACTAGTTCTTTCCATTTCTTCTGGTTTTAAATTATCGCCTGCATGTAATTCATACAAATTAAATTCTATATGGTCAAATCTATTTGGAAAAAATTCAAACAATTTACTAAAATGAAAATGTACATTTGTATTATTAAACCGTGGATTGTGTAACGAGTGCATATATGTTGGAACAACCATTTGTGTTACCTTACTAAAGTCTTCGTCTGAAGTTAGTTCCATTGGTTCCAAATCATTAAAAAATACATAGGTCGGTTCATCGCACAACCAAAGTGCATTATTTAACACAGCAACATCATATCTCTCGCTAGTTTTTAATTCTCTGGCAGACGGGCCCTTACCCAAGATTATAATTGGTTTCATTTTAATTACCCATATATTTCTTGTAAAGAAATTCAGCAATATCAAAATCTAAAGGCGTATCTACATCAACAGATTCTATTTCATCTAAAGCATAAAACATTGGGTTTGAACCGACAACATTTTTGTACTTTATCATATTTTGCTTACTAATAATGTTTATGCCGTAAGTTAATTTTTTAATGTCTGGCAAATCTTGTGTGTTGGGAGAGTTGTGTGGATCATAATTTAGTGGTTTATTTTCTAACCACATATGATGTTTTAGGTAAGACACTGTTAACATGCTGTCATAAGTTTCTTTGGAATTCATGAAACGATTTATGAAATCATAATAGGTATCTATCCTAATCAAAGGAGCAGTACATGGACTATAAATTATGTAATCGCTATCTATATTTTCTGCTAGATTCTTAAAAAAGTCACTATTATTACATTCCGAACTTGCATAATAAGGTTCTCTTTCATGAACAGAAACATTAAACTTTCTTGCTAATTCCATAGCATATTCCGAATCGGTGCTGACTACAATGTCATCAATGATATCCAATTGTACTAATGTTTCCAATTTTATTGTTAACAAATTTTTATCAGCAAATGGTTTAAAATTCTTATTCTTTACTCGTTGTGATCCCTTTCTAACTGGCACAACCACAGTTAATTTTTCTCTCATATTACAGTTCTCCAATCTTTAACATTGACTGCCAAATCATCTATATAAATGTCTGCCATTATTTTTGGACTTGGACCAGACAATTTTTTCTGGTCGGGTAAATTTGAATTGACTGCATCAAATTCTAAACCACGGCTCTTACACCAATTAACTGCATCGGTGAGAGAACTATATTGTTCGTTATCACCTCTGTTAGTCCAAAGTATTATTTTATGACCTTCCTGTCTCATTTGTATCAATCTGTTCATCAAATCTATTTGGTCTTGTGTTGGATCTCCTATATCTGGAAACGCGTATTGACAAAGGGTTCCATCAAAATCAACAGCAATTCTTAAAAATTTAGATTTCATTTTGTTTAACCAAATCGGTTGCTATTTGTAGAGCATTTAATATAACATCATTGTCTGACCAAAACAAGTCATCAGTAACAAAGTTTTCAATAATGTCTCTTGCATATGTTCCTATGGAAATTCCGTTACATCTGACATCACAAAGTTGTGTAAGTTTTCTTGTCAAAGCGTTGGTTCCTCCCGACAACAATATAAAAACACCTAATCTATGGCCGGGAGTTCTATAAAACTTTTTAGATGTCAACTCCGCCTTTCCAGAACCCCCTTTCTTAACTTTCTTATTTACCCTCATGTTAAACTTTTTATTAATAACATCAGCACAAGCCACTGCCTGTAAGGTGGTATTGAAATCATTCTCACCACCACTCATAGGGTATCCATCTGCCTGTATGATTAACTTATCATTGGAAACAATTTTCAATTGTTCTATTCTGTGTTCTAAATTTAAATTACCAAGATTTAATCTATCCAAACAAACCGAATTAAAATTATTTGGGTTTATTGAAGTAATAAGTTCCCATTCTTTTAATGTGATATCATCCTCACCGACAGCAGCATGTAATTCAAATGTCTCTGCTCCTGCTTCCATACAACGGGGTAGTAATTCTTTTAATTGTCTATAGTTGTGTCTATAGGATATGATATCATCTTTTGGACATATGTTACTACATTTACCACACCCAATGCATAAACTTTTTATTACAATTTCTTTTGATTGGTCTTCTATATCAAAGGTACCATTTAAATCTTTAAACACATCCAAATTAGAAATAAAGTCTGATGGAATTGCATTTGTTGGACACACAGGAATACACAAACCACACTCAACACATTTTTGTGGATCTATATATGATTTTCTAACATGGTGGTCACCAGGCATACCAACACTAACCATTATGAATGGTCTAATTCCTATATCAATTCCAAAATCTCCAGCACGATCAAACGCTAAATCTACTCCTTCCTTTGCATGTTGAACTACTAAAGGATTAGCAGAAACATCAAGAATTTTTGCACCAGCTAGTGTATATATGAAAGATAGTTTCTTTACATATAAAGCATCTTCGTTACCAGCACCACATATCATTTTAAAACAATTTTCTGTCATTAAAATGTTTTTTAATTCTTCAAATCTATTCATAACCTGTCACTAATAGTTTTAGATCTAAGCAAATATTCATCTGATATCTTTTTATATTTTTCTGATTTAAATTGTAACCATTTAGATTCAAACCAAAGAGCAGATTTTATCAATTCATTTACTTTGTTGATGTTATTATCAGATAATTTCATGATAACATTTCTAGTTTCAATATAATCTAATAATTTTTCTTCAAAAAGTTTTTTAACAAATGAAACGCTCTTATTTGATATGTTGCCTCCCATGAGAGTTATCATATTATATTCTTTACATCTGGTCAGTATATCATGTACAACATTTTGCATCTCTCCCGAATCTACATAATCTTTACCATGTCCGTATGATTTTGTTAAATCAGACCTACCTACCACCACACCATATAACAATTTTGAAGATGGATTAGACAATATGGAATCTAAATTATGATATGCCTGTTTACTTTCTATATTAACATATAATTTAATATTTTTTAAATCTTTCACATTTTCAATATATTTTTGTAAAGCAAATTGTGATTCAACCATAGGTGCAACAATACCATCGGTTCCAATCTGTTTTGATAGGTTTATATCTGTTATTGCTTCACACCCACCAATTTTAATGCTCAAATAAAGACTAGACAAATCAGTTAATCTTCTCATAGTGATTAAGTCTTCTATGATTACGCCTTCGTCTTCAAAAGATTGTTTAATTCCAACCACACCATTTCTTTTCAAAATTGTCAATTCATTCAACAAATCTTCAAAAGTAACTTCTGTCATAAAATGTCTCCCAAACTGGTATCTATTAAAATTGGTATTGTAGAAGTTTTAATTATTTCTTGAACTGAACCAGATTTAATATCAGATTTTCTTGTTAATGCTTGTTCATAAAATGAGCGTCTTGGATGACCAAGATGTATTACACCTAAACAATTTCCAATACTCTGGTCTATTATTCGTGGCGCAATTATATCAATATAATCTTGTGAACTCCATTTGTCAATATATGCTGTGTCAAATGGAAACTCTCTAGGACAAAATGATGTTCTAATTACCAAGGAATTGTTATACATCCTAACAACAAGTTCTGATGACGCTTTACTTTTTGCATAATTTGTCAATGGATTGATTGGGTCGTCTGTCTTATAATTTCCTTTAAAGCCATCAAATACATGATCGGACGATATATGTACTAACCTCGTATTTGATTCCATACATTTAGTAACAACATTTGATGTTCCAACAACATTAGTGCGGATAGTTTTCTTTAAATCTTTCTCAACATCTCTAAATTTGGCAACCGCAGCACAATGTATAACAACATCATATTCGGAAAAAGAGAATGTATCTTCTATATTTGTTACATCAAATTGATCATGTGTGGGAGCGTTGTATGTTATTCCACGATTCTCCATGTTTAATATGAGTTCTTTACCTAATAATCCAGAACCACCTGTTAAAAATATTTTCATTAGTTGCCTACCGTTTGTTTGAATATGTTTATATTATAATACAAGTCGTTAGTAAAGTCAAAATCATCTGTTAATACATGTTGTAGAATTTCAGAAACGCTATCTGACGGGTGATATTTTGGAAAAAATTGAAATACATCTTCTATTAATGAAGTATCTACTTTATAGTTTCTGAAATCCTTAACATTATTGATTTCCAACTCAACATCAATTCCATGTTTAGATAATGTGTTGTATATTATTTCTCCAAGTTCACCAATCATAAGATTGATGCCAGACAAATTATAAACTCCAGAAATATTTTCGTCCGATTCTATTACAGATTTGTAAGCATCAACAACGTCTCTAACATCAATCAAAGGTCGCCACAAATTAGGATTATTAACTATAATTTTTTTCTTTGTTAATGCTGTCATGGTCATTGTATTAACAACCAAATCAAATCTCATCCGTTTTGACCAACCACCAACAGTTCCTTTTCTAAACAAAACTGGTTTAAAGTTTTCATCTTCCAACAACATTATTCCTCTTTCAAATTGTAATTTTGAAATGCCATATGGATATGAAGGTTTTAAATTACTATTTTCATTTAATGTTTTGTTTTTAGTAAAGCCATACACACTACAAGAACTAGCACCAATAAACTTTTTTATGCCTGCTTGTTTTGATATATAAGCAAGATATGTTGGTATTGAAGAATTTTCTATAAAATTTAAGTCTGGTCTGAAAGAAGCCATTGGATCATTAGACAATCCTGCCATAAAAATTACAGTATCAAATCCTTCCAGATCCTTTTCAGTGGTATCTAAAATATTTTTTTTATTTCTAATGACATTATCTGGTAAGTTATCACCAAACCAAAAATTGTCTAAGACAGTAATATCATATAAATTTTTATATTCTTCACAAAATCTTGTTCCTATATACCCAGCACCACCAGCTAATAAAATTTTTTTCATTTTAGAATCTCGTATCTTTTTTGTATGATCCAAAACTTTGAGCTTCTCTATCTTTATCAGATAAAAGTATCAATTGTATATCTATCCCCCAATCAATATTGAGTTCGGAATCTAATGGGTAAATAGAACCCTCTGTATTTGAATTATACAATGCATCTGTTTTATAACAGAGATGGGTATTGTTTTCTAATGCTATAAAACCATGAGCAAATCCAGCAGGAACCCAAACCATACGATTATTTTCTTCCGATAAAAAGAATGATTGGTGCTGGCCAAATGTTGAAGAATCAGACCTAATGTCAACCACCACATCAAAACCACTCCCAGCAATAACTCTTACCAACTTACCCATTGGTGGATCATACTGATAATGTAATCCACGCAAAACACCCTTTTTTGATTTAGAGTGATTGTCTTGAACCATATCACAAGGATTTATTCCCAAACCATCGGAAAGAACTTTATTAAATGATTCAAAGAAAAATCCTCTATCATCAAGAAATATTCTTGGTTCTATTAACTTTACACCATTCATTTTTGTATCATATATTTTCATTTTAAACACCCACCTTATATAAAAAATTTCCACAATCGTATAATTGTCTTTCTGGTATAGTTTCTCTGTGTGCTTCTGTAAACCACTCGGTGTATCCCTGTTCATCAATTACACCAGTATGTCTGTTATTAGTTTTGAATATCCGCTGACTTTCCATTCTTAAATCATATAACATATTCATATCAACTTTATCAAAATGAACTAAATATAAGCCAGGATATTCACTTATATCGGCTTGGGGATGCCATTGAAGTTCTGGGTGGTAGTGTGCGTCAGCGTGTGGCCATCTTCCACATTTTGTTCCATGTCTTCCAATTATCCAATCAACTGGAATTCTTGTTATACATGCCTTACTCTTTGAAGGAAACCACCTACACCATTTTCTTTGTTCGGCAATTGATTTATTCAAATCAAGTGAGGGTTCATCACCAACTTGTATTACTTCAATACCCCGTGGTCTAATAATTGGTTCTTTAAAAGAATTCAATAAATTTATAATTCCATCTTCGTGCCAAAGTAATTCATCCCGATCTAAAAATATTACCACATCTACTCCAGCTTTCAATAATTTTTGTTGAACATCATTTATTATTAAATGTTCACGATCATGATATGCACCATAATCATATTCTTCAAGGTCATCCCACACAACACATTTATTTTTACAATAAATGTCATCTGCTGAATGAACACGAACAGAATCTATATCATATCTTTCTTTTAATTCTTTTACCATATCAAAATGAGATATGTTGTTGACTAAGAAAACAAAGTTTTCTGGTTTGAAACCTTCTTTTAACCAATGTTTAACAGCTATATCCATCAACCAATTTGGGGGACGTTCACAATTGGTAACTAATTTTATCTCTCTCATTATTTTACCCCACAAACCATACCAAGTTCATCATGGACAGGCACTCCTCCCCACTTGTTCTTGAAATTAATAATATTTTTTACCTCAGAAGTCATTTGTCTGTTAGAACTTTTACCACCATTCTCTTCCAATCTATGACTACCCCTAGCACCAAAATGCCAAACAATAGATGTGCTAGTAAGTACAAAGTCAAATCCTTCATTTATCATTCTTAAAAACAAATCCATATCTTCGTATGAAGTGGGAGCAAAGATAGGATCATTACCACCAATATAGTCCCAATGTTTCTTTTCAATCATAAACGAAACACCCTCTGCTTTTCTGACTTCGTAATCTTTATTCATCTGTTTAAATTCTTGAGCGAAATTTATAAATCCATCTTCATCAAAATTATTATAAAAAGCACCAAATGCATCAATTGGAACTTCCAAGGTGCCTGGTCTTATAGGATTCATTTCTTTTATTTGTGGTCTGAACATAGCAGGTTCTATCCTGTAACTTGACAATAATGTTGGAACTTCTGTTCGTTCTATTCTGTCAAACAAAGCAATATCCCAATCCTCAGAAACAAAAAAATCTGAATGTATGAAATTTATATATTTTGTCTTAACCTTGTCAGCACAAAAATTCATCCCACCACCAATTCCGTTAGCTATCTCATTATTCTCTACATAATATTCTATACCATACTCTATAGAATTGTCTTCCAACCATTCATTGGTTCCGTCTGTACAATTCTCTGCATAGACAATAAAGGGCATATCCTTAAAATGAGAATATTTTCTAACAGAATGTACGGCCAATTTAAGATATTCTAAATTATTATAAGTTGAAATACAAGTAGTTATCATTGTGAAATCTCATATTTGTAGTTTGCTGCATTATATCTGTAAAAATTAAATTTTTGCCAATGTGGGGAAGATTGCATGTAAGACATCATTGACTGTTCTGCTCTTCTGCAATATTCGGTTGTAGTAATAAAATTTCCATCCAAATCTTCTATTCCCTTATTCATTGTTTGGGAATTTAAATGTGTTATACAAACCTTATCAGTTACACCAACCTTACATCCCATTTCCTCTGATATAATTCCAGTTAATACATCATTGCCCCAACCATAAATTAATTCTATGGGATATTGTCTTATTCTTTCTACAATATCTCTCCTTAACAATGGAGCCTGAAAATCAATCCATTCTACATATCTGGTAGTTCCACTCATCCAATTATGCATCTGTTTCCAAAAACATTGGTCTATAGAAGCATTTATGATAGCTGGGGATAGTTGACACACATCGTGTTTTTGTGCTTCAGATAACATAGTTGACAAAAAATTATGTCCATGAATTATTAAATCACAATTTAAAACAAACAACCAATCATGATTAGTTTCATTTAAAAAATAATCAAATATTAAATTTAATCCACCCCCAAAAAAATAATTCTTTTCGGATATGTGTGTGGAATATTTTGATTTTTCTGTAGCACCGTTTTCCAAAACCATTAATTCATAATTCACTTTATTGTCTAACGATATTTTTTCTATCAAATTATTGGTTAACTCTGGTTGGTTTACATTCAAGGTAGATACTAACATTTTATTAAATCCTTTAATATATTTTTTAATCTGTTTATTTGTATATGGATGTTGCCAATAACATATTTGCCTGTTACATCTTCACCATCATCCATTTCCTGAAGTATCAAATTAATTCTAGTAAGATTCTGAAAATCTTCTTGTGTTATTTTTTGACAATCTAATATGATATAAACATCATGTTTCGTCAAGTCATAATCACCACAAGTTATTCTTTGTCTTAGATTAATCTTTGTTCTAGGCTGTTCTGAAACTATATAGTTTTCTAGCAAAGATTCGTTGTCAACATGCACATGGTTAGCCCATAGTTCAAGTTGGTGCAGCAAATTCATATCTGTCAAATTTTCAAGAACCAAACAAGTATCATATTTTGGATATATGATTGGCATCATGTAAGGGTCGTTTTGAATCCACTGATTCCATTTTCTAATGAAATGACGCTGACCACGATTCATGGTTTCCTTATAATCGCTGTTCTCAATCCCAACACCCCCATTCCACCTATGACCTCTACAAGTCATGTGGTAAACAAAAGCGTCTCTGGACTGAACCATCTTAAATCCATTTAAAATCCAACGATTAAAAATATCAGAATCTTCATATCCGTATGGAGCAAACCCTTGGTCGTGACCAACTTGTAGATAGTCTTCTTTATATAACATCCAAGGAGCAAATATTCCAGTGGTTGTCTTATCTTTCTGCTTAGGCTGTTCATCTAAACAAAATTGATTAAATTTATCCCACTTAAAATTATAATGTTCATCACCAAAATCTTTTATAATCTTTTCTGGTCCTTCTGGATGAATTGGTGGCTCCACTCTGGTTGAGCACACAACCGTTTGTGGTTTTATGTGTTTCAACATATTTTCAAAATAATGTGGACCAACAATCATATCTGAATGTAATATAGTTATAATTTGTTTATTGGTTTGTTTTACACCTTCATCGTAATAATGGGTGTGGCCAAGTCTTTCTTCACCATACCAACAAATTAAATTATCATCATTTAAAGAACGCATCCAATCAGCAGTACCATCTTCAGAAGCATCATCAATCATAATAACTTCTATTGTTGGATAATATTTTCGTATAGATTGATATGTGTTTTTTAGGTGACCCAGTGTGTTATAACTTGGAACAATCACAGATACGTTATCTACTACATTCATTTTTCCAGTTCACCAATCTTCTTTAATTTAGGAAGAGTTAACTTCATTGCTTTTGCAGGTTCTTCAAACTCTGGTACATATGTTTCCAACAATTTCCAAAAATCATTTCTTATCTTTTTGTAATTGAAGTTTTCTTTATTTTTCTTTGCTAGCATCTTAGCCTTCTTTTTCCACACATCATATTTTGTAAAAACTTCTACCATTGCTTGTGCAGCCATATTGTTGTCTACTGAAAACCATTTAGATTCTTTTATAATAATATCTTCCCAAACAGAACTATCATCAACAGTCTCTAATGTGCCACCAAGAAGAACAGATTGTTCAGTATTTAAAAAGTCAACATGTCCAGACCAACCAGAAGCAATAACAGGCTTTCCTGTTAGCGATGCCTCAAGCAATGGTCTTCCAAATCCCTCACCCTTTGTTAACGATATATGGGCTTTAACTTTTGGATGGTTGTACAAAGATGACATTTCCTTTTCGGTTAGGTCACCATGTAGAATATAAACATTTGGAATACTTTCGCCCTCTTCCAAATTAACAGAATTTTTAATTTCTTTAACTTTTTTTATTATCTCTTCTCTATCAATAACCGAATATGTTGCACTACTTGTTTTTAGTATCAAGCCAGGCTTTTCTGTAAATTCTTTTCTTTTAAACAATTCATAAAATATCTTTACTAATAGACCAACATTTTTTCTATCTTGGCCCACATTTCCTTTTAACCAATGACCAACAAACAAATAATTAAATTTTTCTGGTATTGATTTTAGTTCTTCTTTGACTGAGTTTTCTAATTCATACTCATTCATATTTTTGTAGATATGTGTGTCTACACAATTGTGCAAAATCTCTAAAGGTTTTTCACATTGAATTACGCCAACTGAATTTCCATTTTGGTCTTTTGCTTCGTATCTAGAACCCATGAACACATCTTTAGCATGTTTAGATATAACAAAATTTACATTCATTTGGTTTAGTGCCTGAATCCACTTATGTGAGGTAGCTGTTGTTTCAATACCAGCGGTTATTCCAATATTATATTTACCCATTGGTCTAAATTCTGTTGGAATAGAAATGGAAATATAAAGTTCTGGTTGCGATTGAAATTGTTCTGGTCGGATTCTTTCCAATATCATTACATCCATTGGGTCGTCCTTGTCCAGTGCATTCATTGGTGTTTGTCCCCAATTAATAGAATGAACCTCAACATCATACTTATCATACTCAATAAGATGTCTAACGATATCCCTAGCCATTTCTCCATAACCAGACCGTGTAGCAACTGGTGCTCTTACAACACACTTAGGTCTATAACTCATACAGCCTCCAAAACAAATCTCTTACGAGGTTTAAAGTTTTCCATAGCATTATCCATGTTCTCAATAAAAAGATTACACATGTTTTCTGAATTTAATCCACCCTCACCAAGACAGAACTCACGGCCGGCCTTTCCTGCTTTTTGTCTGACCTCACCACCACGATTATACCATTCTGTTATAGCGTCACCAACATCTTCCCATTTACAGCGGTCATCATAAATGTAGGGAGTTACAGGAGAACCAACTAAGTTGCGAGATGCTGGGAATATTGGTATTACCCATTCACCATGCTTTTTAAACCGCCCGTCGTGATTAGAACCCCAATCGTATGTATAGTCTACATCAGGGTCAAGTAGATTTCCTGCGTCGTTTATAAACCCGCATTGGTCTTGTAAACCACCAGTGACATTAACAATAACTGGTGTCTCAGCCATCAAACTTTCTGCTACAGAAAGTCCAAATCCTTCGTTACTTGATATGTTAATCGTGACATCTGCGATGTTGTAGAGTACATTAATACCATCGTGTTCGTATCTAGCATTAGTAAATAAAAGATTAATATCTGGTGTAACATCACGATGTACTGCCCACAAATCTGTTCCGTTATCATCAACAGGCTGTGTGTGCATTAGGAGACAAGTCTTATCTCTTTTCTCTTCTGGAAGTTGACGAACGAACTGTTGGAACCCAAGCATAATATCACTGGTCATCTTGCGACGAATGTTTCTTGAATTATAGAATACTACGAATTCGTAATCCTTTCCTTGTAAGACTTTATTTCTAAAGGTTTTGAATCCTTCACTAGTCTTGTCAACAGGATGGAACTTGTCTGGGTTGATACCGTGTGGTATGTACGCTAAATAAACCTTTGGATCTCCCGGTGTTCTTTTTGGGGGGTTTCCTGTATAAACTACTTGTGCCATGTTGTAACCTCAATCTAAAAATTGTTGTAAATGTTCTGGAATAATTTCTTCAATTATCTTATTGCTTTTGCGTCTATTTTCTGTCATGGGTATAATTCTCAAATTACCCAACCCGCCGATCAATTCCGGTGGTACATTATATAGAAACCCTTCACGAATTGGAAATATGTGATCTAATTCATACCCATGATATAAATTCTTTTTTGAATAGTTGTCTAATACCGATAAATCATTTTCTAATGTTATTCTTAAAACTTCCATCTTGTATAGTTTATATTCCGGTTGTGCATCCTTCCATTCATGGTATTCGTCTGTCTCTCTGAACCGTTCCCACTGTTCTATTGCTTTTTGTTGAAACAATTTCTTTGACTCTGGATTGTTTTTGAAATATTTCTTCCGTATACGAGACGCCGCTTCTCTAGCTTCGGGTGTACTGAATTGTTTTATAGCGGATTGTCTCAGCTTTTCTTTTGTCCTTTTAGATATTTGTTTACCCTTATTATAATCTGATATTTTTTTTCTCACTTCTGGTCTAGACGAGGGGGATAGTTCACTCATATATTGTTTATGTTCTTCGGTATGTTGTTTTCCGTAAAACGGGTTATTTTTTCCGCTATTTCTACAGGAACGACACCACCTCCCGATCTTTTCTGCCTCATTTCTACCATGTTTATGTTTGTAAAACAACCCCTTCCCACATTCAGGGCAGTTCCGCATCCATTTTTTTTCTGTAGTATCTTTCCCTTCTCTTTTGTTTGATTTTTTCCTTGTGTTTTTCGTAATGTCGCTTCGCTCGTTGTCTAGTCTGTTCACGAATTTTCTCCACCGTTAGATCTTTCTTATTAGGCATAACTACCTCCTTTATATATAAGTATGTTCTAACGTTGGAAAAACATCATTTTTCAAGATCTTTTTTTGTGTAAACATTGTCCGGTCCCAACACTTGTTTATTAATATTGTATGTTTGTTTACTAATACTAAATAGTGCATCACACGATCTATAAAAATTACGATTGTATTTCGGTGCTGGAAGTGAATCCCAAATATTATAATAGAAGATTGGAATGTTCTGTCTAATCTCATGTTCCATATTGTACAACCACACCCAGTATCGTGGGTCTGTAAAATGGAGAATTGCACTTGGGTTATAATGTTCCATTAACTGTCTTAAAATGAATGGGTCACCATATCCATTCCAAGGATGAACAAAACAAGATGTGTCTTTCACACCAGTTCTATTTGATAAATCTTCCGATATATCTAATACCTTACCAGCGTCAGGGTGGTTGATAGCGGCGCCGAGTTGAACCCAATTGTATCTATGACAGGTTCCCTCCACGATTTCTTTACTCATCGTGCCGATTCCAGATGGAATACGGAGGTCATCGCCTAAAAATAAAATAGTTTTTCTTTCTTCTTTAGGTAACCAATTATCTCTCATGTAACCTCTCCTTAAGGAGTTTTATATAAATAGTTTAGCTTTCTGTTGGAAATGTTTTGCCAAAATTAACGGGTACAATAAATGTATTAAATGCTCTGTCCCTTCCATCTGGTCTTCCCGTATTTCTATCAATCTTCCAACCCTCAATTTGGAATGTTAAATTACCATCATATTTGGGTTGAGTATCTGTTGAACCAATGCGAATTTCTATTGTAGCACCAGTTTTATTTATATCGGTAAGTCTATATGTAAAGTATTTTCTTAAATCAGTTGGATACGATGAAATTAAATTGACCGTAAAGTCTGGCTTATCTGTAACTTCATCGTCTTTAATTTTAATATAATTTATCAAATTAATCAAGTCCCCACCACTATCATATTTAAATTCTACTATGGGTTCTTCGCTGTATACTTTTAATATTCTTTGATTGTCTTTGTTTTCTTCACCCAACTTATTTGTACCAATGTATTTGCCATCTGGACCCATCTTAGAAGTTTCATTAATACTCTGTTCAAAGTCCTTCTCAGCATCTTCAGCACTAACAGCAGAAACACCATCCAGCCCTGTTATTATGTTTTTTAACCATATTATTCCCGCGGGGATACCAACCATTAATAATATTGGAGCTAGAGTAGTTCTAATAGCAGGGTCTATTTGGATTGCTCTTTCTTTAGCTACTTCTTGTCTGATAGTTTCTTTTTGAGAAAGACTATCTATCTGGATTTGTGCCAATTTTGTTATGTGTCTTTGATCTTCCTGAAGTAGTCTTTGTACTTTGTAAACACCAGCTAACGCAGCGTCTCGCTGAATTTCTGCCAATCTATTTGTGTGTCTAGCTGTTTCCGCAAGCATTAATTCTTCTTTTTTTAAATCTGACAAATCTTCGTTATTTTCTATTTGTTGAATTCTCTCTTCATGTAGTTGATTTTCTGAATCGGTTTCTGAGTCTGATAAATCTTCGTCATTTTCTATTTGTTCTTTTCTAACTTCATGAAAGGCATTTTCCGAATCGGTGGCTGATTCTGCCGCTTCGTCAACTTTGTCGGTATATTCTAATACTTTTGGAAGGGAAACAACTTTAGCAATATCTATACTAATTTCCAATGTTCCAGTTTCTTGATTTTCTTGTTGCATTTTCATCAATAACTTTACAAGAGCTGGAAAATTTACAGCAATAGTAATTAATTTTGCTAATTGTTTAATAAGACCTAACATTTATATCTCCATTAATAACCTATATAAATAGTTTGTCTATCACAAACTAACCCACTCTTGTTCTCTACTTGGGGATGTTACTTTCTTTGCAGAATACTCACATAATCCATTCTCACTGAATGGGCAGTATTTACAATTATTTTTTGATGGAGAGGCAACTTGATTTGGATTATAATCTTCACCCAAAAAAGCATTACCAATAAATTCATTCAATCCATCCCAAGCCTTTTTCAAAGATGGTGTGCCACTAGCTGGTTCAAACTCTGATACTCTTGGTATTGGATATTGTGATTCTGGTAACATTCGTTTCATGATTACAAAAGATACTTTTACTTGTTGTTCTGACACACCCAATTCTTTGGCAAAAAATATTTTGTACAAAAGCAACTGGTCTGTCTTTTTCTTGTCTTGTTTTGCATACTGATTCCAACCACGACTAGAACTTTTTAAATCATACAAGGTATATATTTTGGTTTTTTCATTATAGGTAACGATATCAATGTAACCTATAAAATATACATTGTTATTGATTGTCATGTTTAATTCATGCTCAATAGCAAACAATTTTGTGTCTTTGGTTGGAAAGAACTTTTCTTGGTTCTTTTGAACATATTGTATTATATCACAACCTTGGTGGTAAAACTCTTCCAATTCTTGACGAGTAAACAAAAATCCACTTTCTGTTCTCATGTGTGGTTTGGCTTCTTCTATCAAGATTTCTTTAAACTTGTCGGACAAATCAACAGTGGTTGCAAACTTTTGTGTCTTGTCGCCATACAAATCTTGTTCTAACCAATCTTGTAGTACACGGTGGATAGCTGTACCAAATATAGTATGTATGGATTGGTCAAAGGTATCCAACTTATCTACATAAGTCAACTTCCATTTATGTGCACATTCACGCCATGTTTTATATTGTGAAAATGATATTCTATTCATCTAAAAACCTACCAATATAATGTTCACACATTCTACCAAGTTCAGTTTCAAACTGTTCTTGACCACGAACATGTATCATGTGGTCATAAAAAATATTATCATTATTCATATCGTGAAGGGTCACATGAACAATATTGTCTGCTACACCAGCAAACCACTTAACTTTATCTTTATATGTTCCCTGCAAAACTTGATTAAACATTATGTATCCAATTGTTCTATTGTAAAATATCTGGCGGGTAAATGAATTATCTGTTTTTTATCTTTTAATATAGAAATATGTCTACCTTTTACAAACCAAGAATCACATTCAATTGTTTTATAATATTGAATGGTATTTCCCTTACATTCACGAATTTCAATTTTCATTTATTTTTC